>Ga0123352_10007672_pt1 | contig 16683 bp, 17 predicted proteins | sample TergutLab28metaG_FD_89700 | JGI IMG/M metagenome (GOLD analysis project Ga0123352, IMG submission 89700) | Labiotermes labralis P1 segment gut microbial communities from Petit-Saut dam, French Guiana - Lab288 P1 | ecosystem: Host-associated > Arthropoda: Insects > Digestive system > Gut ... | reverse complement strand
TGCCCCCCCCCCCCCCCGCCCGCCACCGTCTGGTTCTTGTTCTAAACATGTACAGGCAGAGGGTTTGAAAAGGGATCTTCCGTAAACAACTATCTGTGTGTATTTCCTGTCATATACAAGCACCAGGGGGTCTTCGTTCAGCTACTGGCACGATGTCTGGCCGTCTGTCTGTCTGTCTCGGTTTATCTCGTCAAGCCATATTTCTCCTACTGCCCTAACAGTAAGTTAAAATTATTAGACGTTCGTACTCCCTCACCGTAAAGAATGCCTCTACTGCAGCACGTCCAGTCTGTCCGTCTGTAACCTACTGCCAGCAATTACATCTGCCTGATCCCCATCAAAAATCGGTATGTGACGTTTTCGCAAAGTTGTCCAGCAGACAGTTTCGAATAAGCTGGCGCAGCAACAGCAGACGATCAGACTCCGCCGAAGGGCGTCAAGCACGACTGTGCCTTGTTTCATACACTGTTCGTCCAGTTTGGACCGTTTCGACACAGCGCAAGACCACAAAAGCCTAATGAGTGATGAAGACATTAACGGTAATCGGCTGTATGCGTTGTCCACAGTTGTTGTGCGTCTGGACTGACATTGGCACAACAGATCTGCACATGACGGCGCTGTGTTCTTCGGCGTAGAGAGGGCGTAAATGAAATTATATTCATGGCTGTACCGCGAGACCGTGCGGTATTCTGACAGCAAAGAACGCATCGGTAAAGTCTGTGCACTTTGTCACAGCACACCACGTGCAGCCTGCAACACCACCTCCGATAGCAACTATTTAACGCACCGTCTACACACACCTATTTGGGCTGCCAAGCGCCGTCGACACAACAAAGACCCTACAAGACCTCCCACACATTTTGCAGCTCAAAACCGAAAAGAATTTCGATTGAATTTGGTACTTGGTGGTCATCACCAAAACAGCTGACAGCTGACACGCGACTTGTGTTTGCACTGGTCATGGTAAGCTGCACTCCGGCCAAGACTGCCACCGCATAATGCCCACAGCCCCACTGAGTTGTACTGGGTGGTTCCGGCAGTGCGTCACAGTTTGTGAGGAAGTGACGTCACTTGTTACGTGCTGTATGCAACACAGCCACAACAAAGTCCTGAAGAAGTCACCGTGTCAGAACGCGAAGTGCAAGCCCCCTACGACCTGTAAGGTGCCCCCAGCTTCTCGCCAACCTGACAGCAGGAAGGCTGCAATGTCGGTATGTCTGTCTGTCCATCCGCACGTAACAACTCGGCTCCCACCGAGCTATGTGTCGGGGATGATGACCAAATTCCGTCGAGACAATTCAAGCTTGCTTAAAGTCGGACAACAATTACCCACTTCACGTGAGAGCTTACGTGGGTTCGTGATGGGACATTACAATTGGCACAGACTGTTCTCTGTGAGGTGCGGGCTGAGGCTGAAGAAACAGCTGAGCATCAAGCAACATTCATTTTGAACGTCGGGCGCCGACTTTTAAAAAATCTCGACTGTAATTGTAGCCGCTTACGATATCTCGATTATCGATTGTAAATATTAAGAAAATACAGAGAAATCTCACAGTTTCTGTCAATGTGCTTTCATATTCACAGTTCGTTCGAACTTCTTATCTAGGGACCACAACGGACCAGGCGCTCAGATGTGTACAGCTATGCGGACACTTCCTAACTTGTTAACATTACCCTAGCTGTAATTTAATACACGGTCCCTATACAACAACATTACCCTAGCTGTAATTTAATACACGGTCCCTATACAACACTCGGAAGAAACCGCGGAAAACCTCGATAAGGATATTTGGGTGCAGGCAGGCACTAGGCTAATTGCCACGGCAAATATTTGTTATTAGTGCGTTAGCCCGTGACGTCACGTGAGGACCCCATTTGCCTTAAATGGCTAGCAACGGTATTCTGTAAGCCCACGGGCGCGTAACTGGAGATGGAATAGATGCGCTATTTTTAGGTGCGCACACTGTCTGTTTGTCAGTGGCACTCCATCTGTGTACTTCCTACCACGCCCTCCACCCAACGTTACTCCGCTCTGCAATAAAGGCTGTTCAACACCACGGAATTGCGAAAATAACACGAGGCTAATGTAGCGCTGGCAGTGCGCTTTAAATCAAGACAAGATTACCCTGAATTTTATTTAAAGATCCAGTCCGTACCGCGCAGTAAACACACTCCGTCTCTGTTATACAAACCAGTCAGTTAATGCTGTATAGGGAAATACTCGCTGTTTGTTCTGAGATCCACACAAAACACACAAATACACTGTGTGGGGCAGAACGTAGAATTGCTGAATGTTAAACTGGCGGTACATATAGTGACCAATGGGCGGTACATATAGTGACCACTGGGCGGTACATATAGTGACCACTGGCGGTACATATAGTGACCACTGGGCGGTACATATAGTGACCACTGGCGGTACATATAGTGACCACTGGCGGTACATATAGTGACCACTGGGTTTTCAGGGGTTAAGAGTGTGTCCGTCCGTCTACACACTTCGTGTCGCACAAGACATGACTTAGTTACGGCCGACGTACACGGACGCAGCCTACTGCCAGCGAACGTTATTCTGGTTCGTGTCAGTCCACAGACTCCGTCACAACCCTGCAGCACGCTGTGCCAGCTACCAGACTACACCGCGTCACCACCTATCAGATCCCACGCTACTTCTACCTGTCGTTCCATTTCCTCAACACAGACCACAGAATTGTCCTTGCGAATTTCCTGCACGTCCAGCAGAACGGCGGGGAGCATACACGGAAGGCGCTTCATTACTGTCACCCACGCATGCACTGTGCCTTGCTAATTAAATTAGAGGGGAGAAATCTTCAATAGTCTACTTTTGTTATAACTGACTGATTATTGTTTAACCCTTTACAGCCCAGTGGTCATTATATGTACAACCAGGTTTAACATTCAAAAATTCTACGTTCAGCCCACACACCGTATTTGTGTGTTTTTGTGTGGATCTCAAAACAAACAGCCATTATTTCCCTATACAGCATTAACTGACTGGTTTGTGTAACTGAGACGGAGTGTGTTTACTGCGCGGTACGGACTGGGTGTTTATACACAATTTCGGTATATTTCCGGTTTAGAGTACTAAGGTTGACGAGTAGGCAGCAGGTTCAGGCCGGCATAAGATTCTAACCCTGTACCAAACTCTGCTACCACCGGTACGTACCGTCACCTGCCAGGAATGATCACAGTGCCCACACGCACACTACCACCCGACCTTAGTAACCAGCTTTCGAGCCCCGCGCTCACTCATTAGTGTGTACGTTCTGCCAACACTTCCGGTCCTTGCAAACTGCACTGTCACGCCCCACCTTCAGACGCCATGTCAGTTCCCTGCGACCCACCACACCGCACACTGCACAATACCACTACATTCCTGCCACACACCCCATTCCTCTGACACTGTCTCAGTCTCAATCCGTTCTCCCATCAGGCCTTCTCTTCATTCCTCCATCTTGCACTGACACAACGTCACTCAGCGCGCCATTTCACGTCGCTAAGGATTCAGGCCTTTCCGGAAGGCAACGCCGTGTGGCTTCCGACAACTGCAGGATCTTGGTGCATTCATTTGAAGTGCAAAGCAACATTATTCCTGAGGACCTAGATGCTTGGAGACGAAGGCACCACGATCTTTCGAAACGTCAAGAACCACTACCGCAACGACACAGCGTTACACCCTACACTAGTTGAACGCTCGCCCTGACACACCTTTGCTTGTCACTCTGATCATATTTCAGCAGCCAGCGCTGAATTAGTACCCCTGTCTCTGTTCAATACACGCTTGCAGAAACACACTCACTCACAGCCACACACGACACACAATATAGGTATAGCACTTACCACTAGATAAATAAATTAACACATAAACCTCTATCATTACAGCACATTACAGCCCACACAATAACGCACCAAGTAGTCGCAAGCTCCTGAAGATGGATGTATTAACATCCGTAACATGTTGAGCAGTAGATAATAAAGCAAGTGTCATCAAGTTGGTCAACCTTTATTCAAATATCAAGATGATGCACGGTCCAATACGCATAAGATACACAAGGTGTTGTTTCCTTACTTGACCGATATGCGCCGGCCCGACGCTTTAGTGAGGTTTTATTACACTTTCTAAATGTTATCATCACTGTGACCGTCTGTCTAGCTACCGTCATTGACTGCTAATGCTTACCGACACGTGGCGCACGACGCAAAGCTGGCGGAGAGTGGGGCTGGCACTTTTCGGTCAAGCAGGAAAAAAAGCACCCTATACTAACACAGTTCCATTAGAACAGCACATCACTAGTGCTATTAGGCACGATGCAAAGCTTATTACTTGCACTATTCAACAAACGCGGGGCCATTATTTTATCTGACACTTATCGACTGACACTTCCTGTCGGCTCATCTCTAGCATTAACGCAGCCCACTCAGCAGACCGCCGACACGCGCGGCGCTGTAGTCGTGTGAAGTGCCAAACGACACTTGTCAGATAAAATAAGGGTCTTCATTTACCGAAGGCCATTCCTGACCACAGTCTGCCACTCACACTCGGTGCACTGTACCTGCAGCTGCAGAAGGACGTCATCATGTGCTCGCTGCAGCTCGTTCGCTTCCTTCAGACTCGCTCCAAGTTTCGTCAGTTCCGGATGTACCTCCAGTACCTTCAGCTGCAACCACTCGCGACTCTGCAACAGTCAGCAGTTCACCAACATCAGCACACCGCACTTCCATCTACACCCTGTTTTACCATCCAATCGGTATAGCGACCATGCTACAGGCTGTACGATCCGGGGTTCCATTCCTTGCAAGGGCGAGAGATATCTCTCTTCCCCGAAACGTCCAGAGCAGCTCTGGGGCCCACCCAGCCTCCTATCGCTCGGGATCAAGCGGGAGGGGCGTGAAGTTGGCCCCTCACCTCCAACTAGTACCGAGGTCAAGGATGAGTGGAGCTGTACCTCCAATCTCCCATACGTCTTCATGACGTGGACAGAGCCGACCTTACCCTCTGACCCGTTACTAGAATCTGCGGTGCCGTTACACCCCCTCCCCCAATACCCCACCAACGGCGGAGTTGTTCAGTAACGTAATACGCGTCCAGATGCGTAAGGCGAAACGTCGGCCACTGAGATATCGTAGTCGGCTCAACAAGCGAGTTAGGAACGCAAACAGTTGGAGGAATTGTTACCGGTTAGTTCATGGCAGCTTGACATCTGATGTGGACATTAACTGTTACCCGTTAGTTCATGGCAGCTTGACATCTGATGTGGACATTAACTGTTACCCGTTAGTTCATGGCAGCTTGACATCTGATGTGGACATTAACTGTTACCGGTTAGTTCATGGCAGCTTGACATCTGATGTGGACATTAACTGTTACCGGTTAGTTCATGGCATCTTTACATCTGATGTGGACATTAACTGTTACCGTTTAGTTCATGGCAGCTTGACATCTGATGTGGACATTAACTGTTACCGGTTAGTTCATGGCAGCTTTACATAAGCTGCAGGAAGAGTTCAGCGTTCTGTCTTCTGGTGTGCAGGAAACAGGATCACATAATTTTCAACGCCCACTGGTCACTATATGTACCACCTGCTGCACCATCCAGTAAGGCTCTAACCGCCACACTCCGCCACACAGTACACACCCTCTACTCAACACAGGCCGTTTCCCGACACATACATAAATGTAATTCCGTAGAACGAACTTTCCCGTGCCGGATGTCACGAAACCCAGGCAAACTCTGTGGTACTGTGTCCAGACATCAGCGACCAACTTTCACACAAAAACTGGCAGGAGTTAATTTTATTCACACCATAAGGTCCACCTGTGACTCGACCTATTTGCACAAAACTGAGACTTGTGTGACATCTTTTTGCGGACAACTTCTGTATCAAATTTCAAACAGATTCGAGAAACGTGTAAGTCGCTAATACGAGGTCTCGGATAGACTGACTGACTCACTGGAGGTCTCGAATAGACTGACTGACTGACTGGAGGTCTCGGATAGACTGATTGACTGACTGGAGGGCTCGGATAGACTGACTGGAGGTCTCGGATAGACTGACTGACTGACTGGAGGTCTCGGACAGACTGACTGACTGGAGGTCTCGGATAGACTGACTGACTGGAGGTCTCGAATAGACTGACTGGAGGGCTCGGATAGACTGACTGACTTGAAGTCTCGGATAGACTGACTGACTGGAAGTCTCGGATAGACTGACTGACTGGAAGTCTCGGATAGACTGACTGACTGACTGGAGGTCTCGGATAGACTGACTGACTGACTGGCTGGCTGACTGACTGGGGGGTCTCGGATACTGACTGACTGACTGGAGGTCGCGGATAGACCGACTGGCTGACTGGAGGTTTCGGACAGACTGACTGACGTGGTCTCCACACAAGACGCTCTTTTCTTACTTCGTAAAGAACGCCTACAAACTCTCCCCTTTCTTCTCTAAATGCATTTACACGTTTATAACGATTCTAACAATAAACACCAATTACGTCCCCAAACAGCGTTGTCACGGACAGGCACTGTCTGGGATACGAACGGGCGGTTCTTATAGCGTCGGGATGGGCGTTAGAGTGCAAAGGGTTACTGACACATCAGCGACGAAGGTTGGCCTGGAACAACACACACGCACAACACACACACACCACACAGACACATATATATATCTAGTCCGTACCGCGCAGTAAACACACTCCGTCTCTGTTATACAAACCAGTCAGTTAATGCTGTATAGGGAAATAATCGCTGTTTGTTCTCAGATCCACACAGAACACATAAATACACTGTGTGGGCAGAACGTAGAATTGCTGTTCGTTCAACCTAGCAGCCTATACGGTACCCTCCAATTTTTTTAGGGTTAAAATTCCACAGTTGCTGGCGATCAGCCCAGCAACTGTTAGTCTCTTCTGCTGCTTGACACTAGCGCAGATGGGCCTTAGCAATCAGCAGGACGCTGCCTGTCTGTAATGTCATGTTTGTTTGTTCAGCCAGCTCAATCCGTTCAGCACATTACCGCTCAGTAGGTTACCCACAAAACAACACCAGCAACCCGTCGGTCCGACCTCCCTCTCTCACATTCTCTGTTTGCTCCTCGTCACTACGACGGCCCCGTGTCTGAAGCACTCCAGCAGCGCTCTCTCTTCAGCGACGTTGTTTGAACCAGCATCGTGCAACTTACTGCCCTACAGAATGTATTAGAAGAAAACTAACCCGTCAAAAGGCTGCTTCATTTTGTCAATTCCCCAAAACCTCCATCAACTTGTTCACAATACAGACACCGTTCAGACCGCAGTCTTGCGCGTTCTAACAGCACGCAGGTTCATAACAATGCCGACGTCACGGAACAGTTGCGTCCAGCCAGGCGTTGAATTCTTTAAGGAGAGGAAACGGGCTGGTCACCCTGAAGAGGGAAAAAGCGTAATTGCTCTTAAACGTCGGTGCGAATCTCCGAAACAACATGGCGTCACAACCCACAAGAATGGGCTGAAACGTTTCAAAATGCTTGTCTAAAATCCGCTGGGTAGAGCAGGCACATGTCCATTAACAAGACGGGATGCTTTGTTTTGTTAACGCAATTACGTCCAGCAGCGCCTGCACTCGGAGCAACGCGACGGCCCACACCAGGCTCATCGCGCCATATGAACGCCGCATACACACGTCCAATAGCCATCATCAACGTACCGGCCAATCCCCAGCCCTTAGCTTACAGCTGCTACCCGTCTGACTGCCCCATCCATAAGGGCAGTTGCTTAGTTTGTAATGGCAGCTGGACGTAGACAGAGATGTACACCGACAGACGGGTGTGGATAGCACAGTATCTATAGATACTGTATTTGCTACACCAACTGGGAAATGGTTAGGGTGAGATGGGCAGGGGATGCAGCACGTACGGCGAAGATATATGAACCGAGGTTTTTTGGAATGGGGACCTGAAGAAACGAGACCACTTGGGGATCTCGAAGAAATGGGATGGGAGCCTGGTGACTGGATTAATCTGGCTCGGATTAGGGACAAGTGGTGGGCTGTTGTAAACACTGTGACAAACTTTCGGGTTCCATAAAATGCGAGGAATTTTTGACTGGCGGGAAACAGCCTGTCAATAGGAACTCCACTTCATGGACTGCGTAAGTCAGTCGGTCATTCGGTGACTGTATGGAGGGTCACACACACACGTGAGAGCTTCTCGCACTGACAGTAACTGGGTGCCGCACGATACGCACTGACCAAGTAACGCAGAAGGCCAACTGCGTCTGCGCACCGCACGGGTGCCTGTGGACATGCAGGCCGGCTGCAAGTAAGTGGACAGACAAGCAGTCACGGACAGCCAAAACGGGATAATCCTCCAGGTTGAGGACTTGAGGAGAATTTGACAACTCCTACGAAAAAATAAGTATGTTGCCCAAATAACTCGATTAATGGAAGGAACCCGACCCCTCTGACTCCTCTAAAAAATTTAGTGTCCATTAAACAAGAGGAAGGACTCAGTCCACTTAACACAGCCGGTCACATTCCCTTCCTGCAGTCGCTAGGAACCTGGGAAACTAAGTAAGACGCTCTCACAGCCAGGGGGTTCAATGTCAACTGACAAAAGAAGTCCAGCCCACCGGCTTTCGACCTAAGCGTACGTTCAGTTACGTAAAACCAACAAAATTAACAAAACCGACAGACAAACAGCAGCATAACAACAGTAGCGACACTACGACATGTCCAAAACTGTGGTCAGTAGCAACAGGTGTGACCACACTGACCAATTGACAACGTTCCAGGGCACAACTACCCGAACCCGCCTCACTGTTAGCGCTGTACCTTCATTTCCCGTGATCTTCAACGTCACAGCACGTGGTACATATAGTAACCGCTGTGGCCAAGTACCACCAAATTTAACATTCAACAATTCCACGTTCTGCCCACACAGCTGTATTTATGTGTTTTGTGTGGATCTCAGAACAAACAGCGATTATTTCCCAATACAACATTAACTGACTGGTTAGTATAACTGATACGGAGAGTGTTTACTGCGCGGTACGGACTGGATATTTATATATAATTCAGGCTAATGTCAGTCTTCAACGATTCAGTTCACTGACCAGTCGGTAACAACTCTCCATGGAACCTTCGGCAAAAACATAACTTTCGGGTGTCTACCGTGACGCCAGTCCACGGCGGCTCAGCCGGCACAGGGCTCCGGAGACCTGCTGCTTCCGCACGCTGCAGTGCTAAAATAGCAGCACAGACTTCAATGTAAGACGTGATTCAGTGCCTGGTATTGGAGCGTTGCTACATCATGCCCGGATTTAAAACCACCGCTTGGTTGGCGACCGACCGGCCGGCCGGCCGCCATAAATCTACGGGTCAACGCCGTCGGCAATTATACGGGGAATTCTGGGAAGAACTGCTGGCACTTGTACATTACATGGGAAATAAAACGTGGCAGAAATAATAAACGCCAGCCACACAACTCCGATGTATTTATCAACATTTTATACACTCTTTGAGATTCAAACTGCATAAAGTGCGTGATCACAATTTCAAAATCTCGCAACGTCGCAGTTTGACAACAATGGTTCAACCAGAGGTTCCAGACGGCACGCCAATGTCCGCCCTGCTATCATTATTATCATCATTATTATTACATGCCCCACACGCACAGCGAAGATCATTTTTTTTCTATTTAAAAAATGAAAATGTTTTTCGCCATGAAGCATACTCAAGTAACAAACACTGAATGATTCGTTGCATCTGACATCATGCTGTACCAGCTGCACATTACAGTACTGACGTCACACGCCTCAAGTGTCCAGTTTAACTCCCAGTTTCTCAATTCAAGCCGACTGTTCAGCCCACAATGACAACACAAGCCTAATCTAACCTAACCTAACCTAACCTAATCTAACCTAACCTAACCTAACCTAACACCACACGCATCTTGTTATACGAAACCGTAACGCTTATTAATTCTTATTGGTGCGTTTACTTCTTAAGGAAGCTGTGCCCTGTTATTGCTAAACCTGCGTGCCCATATCTCCAGAACCATTCGTTTCGTCCACGGAGACGACGATATTAACTGCAGTTCTGATGTGCGTGTAGCCTCAAACCCATGGAAGGACCGTTGACGGCGGCTCAACAGTCTGTCGCCGTTTCACACACTAATTGCATCAGAGTTGCAGTTAGAAACGTTTCACACTTTACATTCGAGATTCCTTTCTGTCAGGAGAGCATTAAGATACAAGTCGGGAGACCTAAACGTGTATAATATTAAAAAGGACCGTTGCTAAATACAACCAAAGGAGAGGAATGGCTTTTCGCAAGACCCGCTCCGCTGAACACGGGGACTAATGTTCGTGTCCCTAAAAAGCAGAGAATTTCTTTGCAGCAGCGAAATGGTCCAGTTTTCCAGACACACCAATCCACATATCAAAACAGCCGGCGACTGGAACTCGTGACGTCTCAAGTGCCACTCAAAATCAGGATTGTGAAATTTTGTCAAGCAACACATTTCCCAGGAGCGGGAGCAGCTCAGGTGATACAGTGAGGCTGCACTACGTTGGGTCGACTCGCGGCAGGGGCAACAGGCTTCTCTCCTTTCCGAAACGTTTGTACTCACGCTGCATCCTTTGCAACGGGTACCGTGACCTCTTTCCAGGGGGGTAAAAAGGCCGGAACGTGAAGTTGAGAGCTCACCTGAGCCCAGTGCCGACGTGAAGGATGAATAGCCATAACTTTACGCCCCCCTGCATGCCTCCATGGCGCGCACAAGGAACACACCAGGCGCTTTCCTTCAGCAGAAAGTAGCGCTGTGTGTGTTAACAACATTACATTTCACGTGCAAAGTGCGGTGCGGTAAGCAGACATGTCACATACATAATCAGGTATTTTGTATGTCGACCACGTTACGTGTTAACTACCAAGGAATACGGCGACAGCGCGAAAATTCGAGGTTACACCTGAGAAATTAATCACACGTGTAAGAGTGACAATCACAAACTGCAAGATTTAAAAATGCAGAGCTGTCCCAGCCCAAGCCATGATGGCATGGGGGGGGGGGAAGCAGAGATACAGCTCCACTCATTCGTAACGCGAGGTGAGTGGCACTGTCCATGACGGCCAGCCAAGCGCCAGGCGGTATGCTGCCTTCTTCTGGACAGCGCCGTACATGGAACGTTAACGTCGGCTTTGCAGCCTGACTGGAAATTAACAAAAACAAAACAAAACAGAAGTTGAAGTGAAAAGGACCGAAACGTATGACGTCAAACATAAAGGTACAAAACTAGTCACGTGACGCTAATGACGTTCCTTCCATTCTGTTGTAAACTCCCACAGCGTAACAACACTTCAGCGGTTTAAACCCTTGTCATCGTCCAGGTTACTGTTTTGCAGCTTCTTTAACGACGCCCTCAAAACATAAACTGCACCGTATGAAAATGACAGGGCAACAGAAATACTCGTACAGAAACCTGTCCCAGTCCCACTTTGTCCACCACAAATCCCACAGTGACTGGCATTGGATCGAACCCGGTCTTAAGCGGTAGTTAGTTTAATTTCTTTAACGTATTTACATAATCATCATCATCATCATCAATTCGATGGAAACTCCAGCGCACTAAATTATGTAAATTATGTAAATTTCGAGGCCAGACAACAAACAACGTCATTACCCAAGCGCTAGGAGGAACAAACTGTCCACGTGCCACTTAACCACCACAAATCCCACAGGAACTACCTGGAACTTAAATCGGACTTCCAAGGTGACACGACGGTAGCAAATCGCTGGAGCCAAAGAACGTTCGGCCGAACGGACCGTTAAATTTTATATCGCGAAATTTACTAAAATTATTTGACCCCGAACAATAACGGGCACTACTTACATTTATGTGCAGGCCGAAGGAACAGCTGACCATCTATACATAGCAACGTTGCGTGTCATGGCTCAGGCGGTTAGTCACCGGCCTCTCACCGTGGATGTTCACGTTCGAACCCAGGACAGTGCATATGAGAACTGTGGTGGACAAAGTGGCACTCTGACAGATTTATCTCCCAGTACTTCTGTTTCCCTTCTCGGTATCGTTCCATCAACGCTCCACACTCATCTTCATCTACATGTTGAACTCACCAGAAGGACCACAACGCAAAATATGCGAACCTTCCAAAAAGCAATGCTCTTTCGGAAATTCGGGGAACGTTGGATAGCAAATTACTTTCACAATACCAAGGAAGACATGACAGAGTCATCTGTGATGTACGCGCTCAGGCCGAAGAAACAGTTGACCTTACAAAGGCAACTCATGACAACTCGACACGCTCAGATACGGACAGCAACGGAGCGATCGCACCAAAACTATGACGTTTACGGACACTTCCTAACTTCTTCACACACAAAAATGAATCATTTTTTAGGGCGGTAATGTCAAGAGACATTACTGCATGTCTCTACTTGTGCGTCTCTCCGTTGTGAAGAAACACAGCACCACGGACAGACGGACAGCAGAGATCCAGGAACCTCCACGGATTTACCGACCGGTGCGAACAGACAAACACTTGCCACGCCCCCTCAAACAACCGCAAATAACTTTATTTGCCTTCGTTCGAACATTCCACACAAGGAACTCCAGCGACTGTGTCAGCAACAGGCTGGGCTGTCACAGTCACTTGTGGTACCTTAGTACTCGGTTCTGCAGGCCAGTAAGAGCATCTACAGTTTGGACCAGTCACAATGTCGTCACGGTCCGCTGTATTTCCCGCCATGCAATAACACAGGTCGCAGTTACTGTCTGCCACATCCGCCAACCAAGTACCCATTAACGCAGGCAATTGATAAACTGTCGTTAAGTAGCAAACAGCACGTACAGTACGATTCAGGGCAACAAAAGTCTCGCCTAAATTTCCATTATTTTATTTCACCCTGCTGTCTGGCTGCTGGCCCTCAGTATAAATAGACGAGATGCGTCATCGTCCGATTGGGCACCGCCAGCAAGTAGCTGCTGCAGATCGCACACTGCCGAACAGTCTGTACCCTTACAGCACTGTTTTAGTGTCTATCAACCGTCCGAACACTAACGACTTATAAGTGCAAGTACTTTTCTACCCGATGTACCCGACTCCCATTGGATGCTGCTTTTTGTAGAGTTCCCAGGTTTCGCCCCGCTTTTCCTTCTGGTAACAGCAACATGCAGATGAAGACGAGTATGGAGTATTGGTCGATTTGTTCTGAGAGGGGGAGAGAGAAGTACTGTCCCAGTGCCAGCAACTCTGTACCTCACAAACCTAACACCGGTAAAGTCGAATCGAACCAGAGCCTCTCGATAAGAAGCTGACGACTGCCTGAACCATTGCAGGGCAAGAGACGAAGTTTAACCTGAATTATATATAAACATTCAGTCCGTACCGCGCAGTAAACACTCTCTGTCTCGGTTATACAAACAAATCAGCTAATGTAGCATAGGGAAATAATCGTTGTTTGTTCTGAGATCCACACAGAACACACAAATACACTGTGTGGGGCAGAACGTAAAATTGTTGAATGCTAAACTGGTGGTACATACAGTGACCACTGGCGGTACATATAGTGACCACTGCGCGGTACACATAGTGACCATTGGGCTGTAAAGGGTTAAATCTCGGTTATAAAAACCACCCAGTTAATGTTGTATAGGGAAATAATCGCTGTTTGTTTTCAGATCCACACAAAACACACATAAATACACTTGTGTGGGGCAGAACGTAGAATTTCTGAATGTTAAACTGGTGGTACATATAGTGACCACTGTGGGTACATACAGTGACCACTGGGCTTTAAAAGGACCCGGTTCTCCGTCCTCACATTTCACAATTTCGAAGGTCTGCCGTGTGCCTGCCTGCCTGCACAAATCTGTTCAATACCAGTGCATATATCCCGCAGTTCGTGGCAGCTCTGTCGGTCCGCACTCCGCAGCACACCATCCACACTGCTCCACCAAACTGTCACGTTGCTCCTTATCGAACTAGATGTCAGAAATCGCCTCTCTACATGGACGATAGCCCCAGTGAGCCAGGACCTCATTAGCACGGCTTCACGATCATACTCAGATACACCACACTCGGCAGGACTCCTCTGGACGAGTGATCGACCCGTCGCAGAGACCTCTACCAGACAACACACAACACTCACAACAGAGAGACATCCATGCCCCTGGCCTGAATCGAACCCGCAATCCCAGCAAGCGAATGGCCGCAAATTCACGTCTTAGGCCGCGCGGATATCGGTTTGGGCTCAAACATCGCTAGAAAATGTATATTTACAAATGCGAAAGTACAATTTAAACAAACCAAACCCCGTAGTAACAAAAATATAACAGAATATATAACACGTCACAACTGAATACAAACAAAGCAACACAGACTGAATCCCCGGGCGCCAACTGCGCTGTCTTGTGACAACGGGCACGTGGTGAGTACTGCCACTTGTCTTAACCCTTTAAAGCCCAGTGGTCACTACATGTACCATCAGTTTAAAATTCAGCAATTCTATGTTCTGCCCACACAGTGTATTTGTGTGTTTTGTGTGGATCTGAGAACAAACAGCGATTATTTCCTTATACAGCATTAACTGACTGGTTTTTATAACAGAGACGGAGAGTGTTTGGCTATGGCTCAGGCAGTTAGTTGACGGCCTCTCACCGCTTCGATCCCAGGTCTCTCCGTGTGAAATGTTTGGTAGGTACAGTGGCACTGTGACCGGCTGTCCTCCCAGCATTTCCCTTCGCCTGCCAGCACCATTCCACCAACGCTCCGCATTCATCTTCACCTACGTATTGCTCTTACCAGAAGGACAAACGGCCGAAGTTTAGGATCATTCCAGAAAGCAGTGTTCTTTCGGAATTCGGTGGGGGGGGGGGGATTGGAGAGAAATGTACCGTCACGTGGTTTATAAGGGGCTAAAACGAGCTGCGCGTGCGTGAGTGTGAGTGTGTGTGTGTGTGTGTGTGTGTGTGTGTGCGTGTGCGGCCCTAATCCATGAGGTGTGAAGCGGAAGCCTTAATGTCAGTATGAATGTCGACACTGGCCAACCACTACTACAGCCATATTGACACTCACCATTCACACACAGTCCAAATAAACTCCGATTCATTCAGAAGCTGACGCACAAACGGCAACGCAATTTGCAAAAACTTGAGGATTGACTGATAATGAGCTGACAAACAGCCAGTTGAAAGCTGACGTAGCCAATGTGTGGCAACAGAACACGGCCTTACAGAATAAACTGGCCTATGCCTGTGCCTGTACTTGTACCTATGCCTATGCCTTACCTATGCCTGTGCCTGTACCTGTAACTATGCCTATGCCTGTACCTGTACCTATGCCTATGCCATCTCCAAGCTCCATGTGCTGGCCAGCACAGCAGGTGGATGCAGAATGATACACCCGCAGAACTTGCACTAATGTCACATTCGGGTGCAACCGTACTAGTAGTAGTAATAGTAGTAGTAGTAGTAGTAGCAGCAGTAGTAATAGCAGAAGCAGTAGTAGTAGTAGTAGTAGTAGCAGCAGCAGGGAGGGTGACGACGCAACACAACATGCACAACTCCAAACTACACGTCAGCAGCATGTCAGAAAGTCTACAAACGATCCCACACTTATCGCGACTATTAAAAATTCAGTCTTGCGGAACATGACTCCGTGTAGTCTGGTAGAACGGTCCACAGCACGTCGGTGAATGCTGACCAGACTACACAACGAACAGTACATTCTCCAAAATGTTACCTTACCTCCTCTTTAATCGAAGTGGCATTTATAACCCCAGAAAATACCAACAACGCCATATTTGCTGCAACAGTCCAGCAGTTGGTGTGCGCTGTAATTCAGACTAATCTGTCTTAAAAACCAAAATAAATATTGCAGTTGGATGTGCAACAAATGTTCACAACGACAAGTCAACGCGGGCGAAAGGAAAGCTCCAAAACATTTGCAACTCTGCACTAGGACGAGATGGGCAGTTACAGCCACGCCCCGGCCGCTTTACCCCAGGGAATGAACCGGTACCAATTGTATAGGAGGCTGGGTGCGATCCAGGGCCGGTATGGTAGTGTACGAAAAAACTCGCCAGCACGGGGACTCGATCCCCGGACCGTCCAGCCCGTAGAGAGTCGCTATGCCGACTGAGCTATCGCGGTCGTCACCAAATGCTTATCTTAGTGTGGAAATGCAGAGTCTGTCACTATTAAGAGGGAACAGTGAATATCTCTGCACAAGAGTCTGCACATTACAAATAGTGAATATCTCTGTACAACAGTCTGCACCACCTTACAAACAACGAATATCTCTGTACAACAGTCTGCACGACCTTACAGATAGTGAATATCTCTGTACAACAGTCCGCACGACCTTACAAATAGTGAATATCTCTGTACAACAGTCTGCACCACCTTACAAATAGTCAATATCTCTGTACAACAGTCTGCACGACCTTACAAATAGTGAATATCTCTGTACAACAGTCTGCACCACCTTACAAACAACCAATATCTCTGTACAACAGTCTGCACGACCTTACAGACACTGAATATGTCTGTACAAAAGTCTGCACGACCATACAAACAGTGAATATCTCTGTACAACAGTCCGCACGACCTTACAAATAGTGAATATCTCTGTACAACAGTCTGCACCACCTTACAAATAGTCA
>Ga0123352_10007671_pt1 | contig 16684 bp, 7 predicted proteins | sample TergutLab28metaG_FD_89700 | JGI IMG/M metagenome (GOLD analysis project Ga0123352, IMG submission 89700) | Labiotermes labralis P1 segment gut microbial communities from Petit-Saut dam, French Guiana - Lab288 P1 | ecosystem: Host-associated > Arthropoda: Insects > Digestive system > Gut ... | reverse complement strand
TAAGGAATCAGAGGTAAACGTGGAACCAAATAAGTAAGGAATCAGAGGTAAACGTGGAACCAAATAAGTAAGGGATCAGAGGTAAACGTGGAACCAAATAAGTAAGGAATCAGAGGTAAACGTGGAACCAAATAAGTAAGGAATCAGAGGTAAACGTGGAACCAAATACCTTACAAAACATTTTTTGAGATAAATGAGAAAGGAAATGTTATGCAATATGAACCAACAAAATGCACTTTTTCTAAATTAGCATTTTAATTTTTAATTTTTTGTTGTCTTCTACATGTTTCGAATCCGATAGTTCATCTTCAGGAAGAAGTTTGTATATGTACGTAAGGTATAGTGTGTTTTACATGCATCGGTATAAGTAGTCTTGTAGGCAGCAAATTGTGTTCGATACTTCTGCCTGCAAGATTGCTTATACCGATGCATGTAAAACAAACCATACCGCACTTACATGCACAGCCTTCTTTCTGAAGATGAACTCTCGGGTTAGAAACATGTAGAAGACATAAAAAAATTAAAAATCAAAACACTGAAATATTAATTCATATGAGGCACTTTTGTTGGTTTATGTTGTGTAATTACATTAAAAGACACGGTGCAAAATCATAAAGAGGGAAATTTTATTAAATTTTCAATGTTATACTAGTATTGCAGTTGACACAGAGTGTCAGTCCGTTTCACATAAAGTCCTATTGAATATACAATACTGCGGCATAAACTTTACTATTCAGGTAACAAACAAGGTCCTGCGCCCTTCCCAGTGACTGCGCGGTCTAAGGCGTGGTTCTTCGACCGCTCACTTGCTAGGATTGCGGGTTCGTATCCCACCGGTACATGAATGCCTGCATCTTGTGAGTATTGTGTGTTGTCAGATTGGAGTTCTCTGCGTTGGGCTGATCACTCGTCCAGAGGAGTCTTACCGACTGTGGTTTTTCTGAGTGTGATCATGAATCCTCGATAATGAGGAAGCCTTGGCCCACTGGAGGCTGTTGCTCCATGTAAACAATCCTGTTGTGTAAATTGGATAGGCGTTTAATAGAAAAAACGTGAAAGAACTCATTTAAAAGAGTATTAACATAGCGGTTAAACAATTCTTTTTCCGAAATACAGTTCAATTTCACTTTCAACATTAAAATGTTAATTGTAAGCTCTGAATATGCACGAGGTTGATAAATGTAGGGAATAAATGCCAAAATGCATTAAAGCAAATTTTGTCTTCCCGTTTGCTTTCTACGAACACAAAAAATAGAATATACGGAGATACCACTCAATCACTCAATTATTATACCAACTAATGCACTTATATAAAATTTGTACATTAAAACACTAAAACTGCTCCGACATGTTTCGGTCCTAAGACCATCATGAGGGAGCTGTATTTCTTTGCCTTGCTAAAGTCACATTAAAAGCCACATTAAAACCAGTCATAAATTAACTTCGTTGTACTAGTAGCGTATTGTGGCCTGCAGGGCACTCTTCGCAACATAACATTACACGACATGGCATGCTACCACAATACACTACTATTACAACGAAGTTAATTTATGACTGGTTTTAATGTGGCTTTTAATGTGACTCTAGCAAGGCAAAGAAATACAGCTCCCTGATGATGGTCTTAGGACCGAAACATGTCGGAGCAGTTTTAGTGTTTTAATGTGTAAATTTTATATAAGTGAATTAGTTGATATAATAATTGAGTGACTCGACAACATGCACGGTGTAACAATGAAAATGCGGAGATATATTTATATTCTTGCCTATGGGCGCTTAACCCGTCTCTGACGTTAAAGGAAGAACATAAGATAATAGTACTAGAGAATGCGGTGCGAGGTGAAATATTTTTACCGAATTGGGAGGAAGTAACAGATGAAAGGAGGGAAATGCGTATGTGGAACTTCAAAATTTGAACTTCTCACTGGATGTCGTTCTGTTGACTAAATCAAGAGGATGAGGGGCAGGACAAGTGGCACGTAGGGTACGGAGCGAGGTGCATACAGTATTGTGGTGGAAAACCCTAAGAAAAATCTGTCCTTGAGGACCTAGGAGTAGGTGGGAATATGATATTAAAAATGATATTCAACAATAGGGCGGAGTTCATGAAGGACATTGATCTGACTGAAGATAGATACAAGTGTTAGGCTCTTGCGAGCACGGTAATAAAACTTCGGGTTCCACAAAATGCGGGGAATGTCTTGCATAGGTGAAAACCCCTTAGCTTCTCAAGGATTCTCTCCAATGAGGTTATTTTGTTTAATTTGGAGCAAATTAATTCTGCTTAAACTACTAAAGACTACAATTTATAGTCATCAAAGTTTATTGAACTTCGTATAAAATATTGAAAATAATGATGTGATGCAAGGTTGGATCGTGGGTGAATGGACGTGTAGGGAATATGATGTGATTCCAAGCCTTTAGAAATGTCCGTTTTTCGATCTTCGTATTTGTAACAGAGCTCCGTCTATCAATTTCTGTGGGATGAAATGGCAGAATTGAAAGAGAAAATCCCTGCTTCCTTCCTCATCTCTGGGCCAGTCACACCATTAAACACTTCAGAACGAAAGGAATAAAGATCGTATTGCTGCTCAATAGAAACTAGTTTGTAAGAGAAAAAAGATATTTATATTTGTGTATTTGTAGATGCCGATAGAAATATATTAACATAATGTAATACTGGCTATACTGTGCGGGTGGACGTAAAATGGGCTGTCAGCTGGACAGCAAATTTTCGTTTAAGGTAAATATCTATGAAAAGATATTTAGTTATAAAAAATATTAGCAGGTTAACATTTCTAAACCATTTTCATATATCGAGTAAATCATCTTGCGAAATACAACGGCAGTGTTAAAGTGTGTTTATGTGTTAGCTGTATTTACGTTCAGACTTGTTAGTTTGGGGTTTAAATACCGCGTAATTCAGAAGAGAAAATTTATTAGGTATTATTCCTTTCCACAACATTTATCTGTATAAAATTGTCACTCATTTCAAATATGATTTTATGTGATTTAAATGCATAGTTGCGTGTTAAGGCATATAAACTTACGCTAAATTCTAGCTGAGAAGCGTAGAATAGAATTTTATCCTTGCAGGAAAAAGTTAATATTGCATTTCAATTTTGAAACATTTTTGTTTATACGGTAACGGATCTTCACGCCTATGAAGCCTGTGCGGGTATTAATGTAATACAGACCAAGTGGAAATGTGTCCCATGTTAGACATAACAGCAAAAGCACGTGTATTGTGTATGCACACTAGCTGAATGATATTTTGTTACGTGCTCTCAGCGTGATGTCACAGCTTACACCACTGCTGCCTGCAAAAGTCTATTTTTCTCTGGAGTAAATAAAGAGTTACGCGACCCAGGAGAAAGTATCACATAGACTGCGCAGTGGCAGCACAACCGTCGCATAATGTCACATAAATTCAGGGGTTGGTTTGTCATAAAACTGGCGGTTTCGATGCCCATGTAATGCACAACCACGTACTGCACAACCTGGTACTGCACAACCTGGTACTGCACAACCTGGTATTGCACAACCTGGTACTGCACAAACTGGTACTGCACAAACTGGTATTGCACAACCTGGTACTGCACAACCAGGTACTGCACAACCTGGTACTGCACAACCTGGTACTGCACAAACTGGTACTACACAACCTGGTATTGCACAACCTGGTACTGCACAAACTGGTACTACACAACCTGGTATTGCACAACCTGGTACTGCACAACCTGGTACTGCACAACCAGGTACTGCAAACCAGGTACTGCTCAACCAGGTACTGAACAACCAGGTTCTGCACAACCAGGTACTGCACAAACTGGTACTGCAAACCTGGTACTGCACAACCAGGTACTGCACAACCTGGTTCTGCACAACCAGGTACTGCACAACCTGGTTCTGCACAACCTGGTACTGCGCAACCAGGCACTGCACAACCAAGTACTGCACAACCTGGTACTGCACAACCTGGTACTGCACAACCAGGTACTGCACAACCAGGTACTGCACAACCAAGTACTGCACAACCTGGTACTGCACAACCTGGTACTGCACAACCTGGTACTGCACAACCTGGTACTGCACAACCTAGTACTGCACAGCCTAGTACTGCACAGCCTAGTACTCCTGGCTTCAAAGCAAATATTTTACCGTTTTTAAAGGAGTTTAAATTGTTTCCCTCTCCAAGGAGTTTTATTGAACTTGGGTAGTAATATATTAATTATTACGAGTCTCCTTGTATCAGCAGTTAAAATATCATCTCAGAACTCGTATTCTTTGTGCAAACAGAGTGGTTATTGCAAGCCACGCTCGTTTCATACAAGAGATGAACTTTAACGGTTGAAACATTGAGCCTTATAAGAACACATTTTTAAGCCACATTAATATAAGGTCGTGGCGACGAAAATAGTTTAACTTTCTCTTCAAATGTAAGAACAACGGATACATAATTCTATATTTAATTAATACACAAACAAATGCACATATATTCATTTAATGATCTAAAATTCACATTAAAACACTTAAAACGCTTCCATATGCTTCGATCATACGATCATCCTCAGGGAGCATACATTGTTCCTTGCCAAAGTTATAGTTTAAAAACACTCAGTGATATAAAACTATAACTTTGACAAGGAACAATGTATGCTCCCTGAGGATGATCGTATGATCGAAGCATGTGGAAACGTTTTAAATGCTTTAATGTGAATTTTAGATCATTAAATGAATATATATGCATTTGTTTGTGTATTAATTAAATAAACTACAGATTGCACGGTGCAACGATAAAGCATAATTCTATGTTTTAGCTTTTATTTGATATCGGAAAATTCTTATTCGAGTAGCATTTACAATGTCTCCTTGGAAATATTTTCTGGTCTCTTGTTTAAGACCGTGCACTACAGCATCAATATATCTAAGTATTCTATATACTAAATTATATTTTCGTGTAAGCAAAAACATGATACATTGAATATCTATATTTGTGAAAAGAATGAAGCATCATCCTTTAATCCTGACACTAAAATAGCATACTACGTGCAGCCAGGTTTTCTAATAAGGTAGTTTTTTGAGTACTCCTCATCCGGTAACTTAATTTTAAAAAAGGGGGGATCATCGCAGCAATAATTGAAAGTTCTGAAAGCGTAGATGCAATAGTAACGCAGAAAATATTAGGCCCCTCTGGAAAAATTTACTCGTCCCGACAGCCAGGCGCCCGGAATTCTTTAACCACTAAATTTTAATTCAAAATCTGACAGGTTCAAATTGCTTGTTTATATTAATTTTGGCTAAAAATGTGAACAGTGACAATGATAATGCACAACGACTACAGTTTGTGTTTTAGCCTGTTAGTAAAGTAGACGACTCAGAGCAAACACAACCAGCACCACTTTCTTAAAGCATGTTTTGTAAATATGAAAGAGAGTTCCTGTTGAATGAAAAGTATTACACAACAAAAATTCCCAACAAACGTGTATAAAAATTTATGTTAGTGTGAGAGAATGAAAACATAAAGTATTAGTGTTTCAATAATTGTGAGTGTGCCGATCGCAGCGCCCGCGCGGTCTAACACTTGGATCTGCGGCCGCTCACTTGCTGGGATGGCGGGTTCGAATCCCGCCGACGGCATGGATGTCTGTCATTTGTGAGTGTTATGTGTTGTCAGGTACAGTTCTCTGCGTCGGGCTGATCACTCGTCCAGAGGATTGCTACCGAGTGTGATGTGTCTAACAGAGTGTGCTCGTGAAGCAATGAGTAGGCCCTGGCCCACTGGGGGGGGGGGCAATTATTACTATTATTATTATTATTTATTGCAATTGAGTTTTCACTCGGTGGCAATAGTCCTTACACTAGTAACAAATAAGAATAAATATACATAAAGGAAACAACACAAAACACAGTAAATACAAGTACACATATTACCAAAACACCCACACAATTGTCAAAACACCCATACATACACACACCCACGTATTACAAAACCCTCACATACACAAACCCACATATTACAAAACAAGTTAAGTCAACCACAGTACAAAATACACACCAAATAAAATAATCACAATACAATCAAGTACCCTCAATATAAAGTCACTCTAATATGCATGTTACTTTTGTCCCTAAGAAGTTCAACGTAACTTACTTCACTTCAAAACAAAATCACTTCATCTGCATCACGTCAGTGATATATGTGAAGTGAGCTATGAAGAAAAATATAAAAGTGAATTCAAGAATTTATGTTTCATTTAAATTGGAAACTTTTCTATACTCGCCCCATGATTGTGCTGTATCGTAATCCGTGCCACATGCAATTCAGCACATTTTAATTTCCAACACCTTCCCATCTGATTATAGGCCATACCAATTCCATCAGTTCAAGCTTTCACAAAACCTGAATGAAATGAAATCTCCCATGACACAAACCTATCGCAACTTATTATACCAAAATATACGTCAGTTCTAGACTTCTATAGAGGCGTAGTACTTGAAGAGAGGCATTTTGAGTTTCTAGAATTAAGTATACAGAAAACATGCATCGACGAATAGAGGCATTCTGTGGCTGTGAATGCAGTAACTAGAATTCCTCTCAATTTCTGAATGTGTACGTCGCAGAGAATTAATATAACACGTCTGTAGAAGCGAAGTGGATCCTCTGCTCCAGTCGTCACATACAACAGACGACAGGACAAAGAATTCTACACATGAAAGCCCATCTTGTCCATGAACATAATAAAACGTTGAATTCAATGAGTATCCACTTCACTAGACAGCAATTCGTAATTTTAGAGCACAGTATAGAAGCAATTGAAATGGACGAGAGCAGGCTTTGATTTGTGTTTTGCACACATACATGAGGCTCTGGCACACAGGATGCAGATACCTCGGAATTCATAACAGAGAGCATTTCATATGAGCTGCATGGACAGCACACTTCCATAACCAAGAGTGGGGAACTTGTTAAATAAGAGTTCCTGCAACAGAAAAGAACTTTTGCAATCTAAGTTTTATAAAAGACAAATAAATGGAGATATGGAGAAGATATGTGTGCAAGTATATAAGGAGTAAAAATATATAACATCGCGTTAGAGTCATTATATTTATATGGACATACGCTATATCTATGATTAATGCCAATTAATTTAGTGCACTAATCTCTGAGCAAATAGTTACGGCTATGAACTCTTCAGTAATAGCTTTTTACACAGAATGTCATAAGGGTGTATAGTAACATTAAGCCTTGCTGGGTAAAATTGGAACCCCTGTGTTTAATTTGTAGTTAGTTATTTGTTGGCAGTGTATTGAAACGTAGAAAACTGGTTGGCACAAAGGTCACTTGACACTCGCTGTTGAACTTGGGTCCTCTAAGGTCAAGAGACTTTGCGGTTTTCTGTATTGTAGTAAAAATATTACGTTCTTATCTATATCACTTTTATGAGTACCATGTCCACTTTTTTAAAATAAAAGAGAATTTTTATGCTTAGAATTGTTCTACAAGACTAGTGTGAAGAGAAGGAGAGGGGGAGGAATGAATTATGAAAACGGAAACGGTAATGCAAGGAACTAGTAGTGCAAAGAACTGGAATCGTGCGGACTAGCATCAAATGTATTAGTAAAATACTCTAAACCCTTTAAAGACGAGATGCAGAATGCTTTATTTAAAGACCCAGTCCGTACCACACAGTAACCATTTTTTTCAACTCGGTTATAAAAACCAATCACTTTATGTTGTATGGGACAGAAGTCACTGTTTGTTTTGGGATAAATACACAACACATAAATATATTGAGGGCAGAGCGTACAGTTGTTGAATGTTCAACCTGCTGGTGCATCACGTAACCGGTAGGCTTTAAAAGATTAATATATCACTTATTTGTAAATTGTTGGGCTACACTTTAAACCTGCTCTTTTTAATTATATATTGACAACGTAAATAATAATCTAAACAATCCGATACATATCTAGGAGTGTCTAACGAAACATGTTACGACATTTTCTCTTTGAAGGTGGCTACAATCAAGAAATATTCCAAAGAAATTAGTTTTTTAAATGTGTATAATTTCGACACTTCAGTCGTAAAGCTCTAGCATTTAGGACAAAAGTAATTACACGTTTATGCAAAAACTTTAAAACTCCCAGTGTGTTTACAGATGCAAATGCAAAGCTGTTTAATTCCGATGACTCAACTTTTCTTCCTAAAAGTAGTTACTTCGTAGTCAAAACGTGAATAGATATTTTGGATGCTGCATGGACGAAGTAAACATGCATTAGTTACATGAATGTTGTAACATTGTACAGTGCGGTTACAAAAAAATGAGAAACGGAAATGACAAACGTTTAAACATGTCGACAACATATTTTAAACGTAACAAATAGCAGAATTATTTATGTAATATTCCAGCTATGAAAAGTTAGTCTTTCTCAACTTTTGTAACTTCCGTTCTTGTTATTCATATTGCATATGCTTCCGAGCTTGTTTCCTTCCTGGTCGGGCTAAGGACTTATCAGCATCCCGGTATTTTTTATTCCTTTTTTATAGACAATTTCTTGCACAAGAATTTTGAATGGAACAACATTATGCCAAAGACTAATTGTGTGATTTTGGAATCCACCACACAATTTATATATTTTCAAAACGTGTAACCTCCTGCTTTATGTGGCACAATAAAATGCATAACGTAAATAGGTGTTACAAGTGTTATATATACAGGAAAATAATGACTGATGATTACACTTTAGTTCAACATGCGCTCAGTTAAGAACCACTTCATGAAGATGTATGGGGTAGAGAGCACATAGTTCCTCTAATTTTTTATTTTGGAAACAGCTTAGGTTGAATGGTCAGTTTCTAGTTCTGGCTTTTCTTACCTCAAGAAAATTTTAGCCATTTTTTGCTGGACACAAAGCTGTGTCAGTTTTATTAGGGTTCCGGTAACGTGAAGTCCCTCCTATTTCATACACTAATTTTACTAAGCGGAGAAAACGAATTATTTTTCCCACATGAAAAAAAATGCTCTATTCCGCGAAATGTTCCCCATTTTAAATCAAGATAAAAACTTAATCCATATAAAGGTCATATTAATTTTTCATAACGCGTCAATAAGTAGGTTTAGTCTGATAATTGTTTGTCACGCCAACCAACACAACCTCAACTTAAAACACGTATCTAAATCAGTGGATCGTGGGTCGGTAAACATTTGGATAAAACACATTCAAACACTGCTCTTGGGTCCCTGCAGGGCACAAAACTCTTAATATTCCACATGTACTATTCAAATTGTCAATTTTAATTGTAAGATTTCATTCCAAAATATAGATTGAGTTTATAATTATTTAATGTAAAATTATTTCTCATATTCAATAAAATCTACTTAGACAGATAGCCCTGTCAGTCTAGAGTTTCATCCTGAAGATGGAGACAGAGTCAGTCCCTCAAATGTTGTAACATCAGTACACTTTGATGTTTGTGTGACCGTACATCATTGAAATAATAATATAAACAGCCGACTAGATGCAACAATAATAATTTTATTAATAATTTCAATCAGCTCAACATGTTTCGGGCGATAATTTCGGTCATCCTCAGGAGCACTAGACTGTGTTTACAGCTTGTGGTATGATACACCGACACCTGCAGGCAGCATCGTCGGTGTATCATACCACAAGCTGTAAACACAGTCTAGTGCTCCTGAGGATGAGCGAAATTATCGCCCGAAACATGTTGAGCTGACTGAAATTGTTAATAAAATTATTATTGTTGCATCTAGTCGGCTGTTTATATTATAACATAAATACCCTTTGATTCGGCTGTCGGCCCGACAAGATTTTATTGAATATTGTCGCCGCGAAGACTTGAAGCCCTTTCCGACCATCTAATATACATAAAAATCAAAATTATTCACTAACATTTACGTTTCAGAAAGTTTATTTATATAATTTTTTATGAATAATACGAGTAGACGATGAACAAAGTCTAAGGTAACGCTCGGAGCACTGTAGCGTGTGCAGGAGTCTGTAGAACTGGAATAACTGAATGGATTAGAACGTTTTACATCCCTGACAAGCTTGTGATAAGCCTCCTCCTCCTCTACCTGTTGTCGTCCCTGTAAAAGGAAAAGCAAAAGTGAATTTCTGCTTCAGGAAATATCAGGCTGTCTACTTTCAGAGAGATGTCATCGCGTTTATGTGAAATGTATACACAAAGCTTTCAGAACTATTGTTGAATAGTTCTGACGTAGAGAGGTATGTACGTCCAACTGAAGCACTCCTGCATTACATGAAGTGCCGTTTATTACTCATCCAGCGATGACTTCTGATATTAAAAGAAGGAAAATTCGTTTTGTTAAAACTTAGTGCATGATAATGTAATTCGTGATATTGAAATATACACCCAAATGCGAAAAATACAACACTTAAAAGATACATAAAATTCCCATTGCTATTACTCAAACACGCTGAATGACATAAAGACATATACCGTGTATTCGAGGGTTCGGTGGTGAGGGGCGTACAGCTGCTAGAAAAATTTCTCTGATTTTTATATTCATTGAAGTTATCCATGGTATTTTCTCATTTTATATCCTACACATCACAAAAATAATTTCTATATTTGTGCAGTATAATAGCTTATTTGAAGCAGCATTCCTGGGATAAAGATAATTATTTTTTTTACCTACAAAAATTCTGAAATTTAATTACTAACTTAAAGTAATGTGTTTGAAAAAGAATTGTCGGTCGATGGTGTTCAGTGTGGTTTCAGAGGACTCGGGACCCTGGAAGCGCTGAATTTTATGTCCTGAGTTGTGACCCATACAAAATATTGATGTAAGACCTTTCTGAACCGAATGAAAAGTAAATTTGGAGGACCTAAATAGGCGTAGAGCTGAATTGACCCTGTTATTAGAGTAATATATCAATTTACACACAAACTTTTTTTGACGTAGAATGCGAAATAAAATCAGAATTCTTCCCTCCCACCCCTCACAGCGGTGGCGTAAATTTTATATCCTCTATACTAGCATAAATTGTGAGAGTATTAAATCGGCTATGCCCTAGATATAAATAGGAAATATACCCGTATAAACATTTAGTATTTTAACTTATTTTTACTTTATGTGCTTTTAAAATTCCTACTTCAGGGCTAGCTTATTTTAATTATGCTTTCAAAATAGCGTCTTACTAAGCACAACAGTAAGTGTGTCGTGCTTATCATAAAACACTGGTGATCCGAAGGAGGAAATATGTCTGCCTCAGTCTTGCAAACGTGCCTGTTTGATAGAAATCTTTAAGATGAAACTCCTTCATTTCTTTAGGTTTCAATCGTTTTCTTTACATTTTTGTTTCACTTCCTCTTGTGTTTCCCGTTATTTTTGTTCCATTTCACAATCCTGTCTTTTTCTTTTTGTGCAATTCTTAATTTATTTTTATTTTAATAATATGTTTTCCATGTAAACAAGTACTTAGAGTCACAATAAGACAGACATGTAGAGTACAGTACGCTTCACACTGACATTTATTTTAGTGTGACGTAAGAAACAGTCGGCCTAGTATAAGCGTTTGACAATAAAGTCCTCAGGTTTTTTCCTTGATTTCAAAAATGAAATGCTTTCACGTTTCTAAAATGTATAACTGAAATTAAATGTAGATAAACATAGTACCTTTCTAATAAGTTTAATAGCTAGATAAACATAACCTCTACATGACATAGCATGTTTATAGTAAGTAATACACAGTAACCACACCCGAAAAATTCACATATAAATTTTACTACTTTTTGCTCATATTTATAGAATTGTATTTTAGTAATTTTAGAGCACTCACTTGTTTCAGTATGATGATACCAGAGGCTGTGTAATGCAATTTTGACCTCCTGATGATGAGCACATGTGCTCGAAACATGTAGAAGCATGAAATAAAACTTATTGTGAAACAAATTTTGTGCATCATTTTGGTTAAATACTGAGATATGTATAAATGAAAGTTTAAGACCCTGTTACATAACATTATAACATATATATTTATTGTGAATTGTGCGCAATCAATACAAGTGGCATGTTTAGATTTTGCAGTAGTTATTGATTTATGTACAGGTAACTTGGATGAACATTGTTTGTTTTTAAATTTCGTTAATAAAGCGCGTGACTTGAGGCACGATATACAATAACACACTTGTCTTTTACACGCGTAATCTATCGCACAGCTTTGGTTTTTAAAATCACGTTGAAATGTGAGAAGTCTATCCATTTGCAGCAAAATAAATTTAGCAGACAGCGACAAGCGCAAAATAAATTTTATGCTCTATTTATTGCCTCGTCTCACATTGCTGATAACCAGACAAATGGTGTAAATTCGAGACATCCCACAAAGTACGAGACTGAACTGAAAATGTGATGTTTATTGATGGACAGAGAAGATTTAGGACGTGGGCTTGGCCTTAATTCAGAGGAGAGGATTTTAACATTCAGAAAACCGTGCATCATGTTATGTTCTTATGATGAAACTAAAGATATGTACTAATTTCTCAAATTTATTTTTGGAATAGAACTCTACATATTTCGGACAGGTTTTCTGTCCATCATCAGAAGTCTAGCACTGTACATACAGCAATGGTATATGTCATACATGTTATGCTGGCTGCTTGCTATCAAGCAGTCAGCATAACATGCATGACATAAAACATTGCTGTATGTACAGTGCTAGACTTCTGATGATGGACAGATAACCTGTCCGAAATATGTAGAGTTCTATTCCAAAAATAAATTTGAAAAATTAGTGCATCTCTTTGGTTTTGTTATAAGAATCAGAGGAGAGGAATTTCTTTGATAACCCACTCAAAAGGCACAAGTGAAATTTAGACCTACGTGACCAAAATGAGGTCACTGAGGGACACATTTGCTAAACTTTAGCGAACGTAGACTTGCCTAGCAATAAATTACTCAGAGAAGTCGAGGGTCCTTATTTTAATATTGCATTTCTTTCTCCTTGAGACTGCAAATGATAACTGAACACTGTGTGCATGCAGTCCACATTACGTTCCTGCATACACCCTGTTTCCTACCTTATAGCATTCCGCAAAAGGCATAAAAAAATACAAAAATAGAAAAAAGAACCGATTTTGGTCCCTCAATTAGACTTGTGCTCAGAAGGTGCCACAGGGACGTCAGGTCGCTCGGTCACAAGCAGTTACCGTGTGCGTATCGTACCGAGTTGCCTTCTATCTTTTTTTACCTAAACTGTTATGACAGGTCCATAGGCTCATCCGGAGCGAGTGCTCCAGACAGTGCGATGTAGTGCTTTTTTTTTTTTAATTTCCAATATCTTCTCCTTCCCTTACGGTCATCCAGTGGGTGCTCACCTCTTTTTCCTCGTCTTCTCTTCATTTCTATGTTTCCTTCAACAACGTGTTGCAGAAGACAGTTATTAAGTAATATTTGAACAAACCAGTGAGCCTTATTTCTTTTTATCGTACCTTTACGTAGGACTCTATGTAATACTTAGTGTCTCACACTATAGGACCAACTGATCTCCTTCCTTTTCCAGCAACACATTTCAAAATTTTCCAGTTATTTCTAATCTAATATCCAAAGTGTTCAAGTTTCAGCACCACAAATCTATGCTTCAAACGTAACACTTTACCGGTTTGTTGTTTAGATTAAGTCTACCTGTTGGTGACAGGAGTTTTCTTCTTCTTCTTCTTATTATTATTATTCTTCTTCTCCTTCTTCTTCTTCTTCTTGAATGCTGCTTTTGCAATGGCAATCCTGGATTTCATTTCAAGTTTGAACCTTGCATCATGTGTTATTAATGCGGCACAAATAGTTTAAATATTCCACATTCTGCAGATGTTTTTGATCTATATCTGTATTGGGAGTGTTTGTCTTGAGATATCCATCACCTTAGTTTCTTCCACATTAATTTCCATTTCATAGCACATTTCCACATCAATTATTCTGTTAATCGTGCCCTGCTGTTCCGTTTCTTTGCCCTATATTAACTGAAAGGAAACTTTGTTCTTCACAGGATACTAGCATTTCACTACTTACACTGCCAAAGAAGGCAATCTTACAGTTGTTAGCATTCAAGAATGTGAAATAGCGTACATCGCAGGGAAGGGCGTGTCAGAATATGCAACAAATGGAAAAAAATGAAGAGCGAAATCTCCTTTAAAGAAAAAGAAGTTAGGCGTCTCTTCTGCTGCATATTATCTCCCCCCAACAGCCTCGTGCTCTGATCACACCCCCACTCTACGCCAAGCTACCCAAGCACACACTTGCCACAAAAATGTAATCCGACCCCACTCGTATGATCTGCAATCGTCGCCAGCCTAATGGCTAGCCACGGGTCGGAGTTTTGCAATTACATTCTCCTAAGGGAGCAGGAATAGAAATTCTATCTTCGTTTGCGCTTGGATACCGTCTCTGAATAGCCTATCACCGGGGTACAATTTCCTCTTTCCGGCATTGCAAGTTGACCGAAGTATGAAGCTGACTAATCACTTCCAGGCAGGACAAAGTTCGAAACAGCCTAGAAAAACTCCTCTTCTTTTAAACACATAGAAGGAGCCACACACATGGAAAATTCATCTGTCCTTAAAATTAAACATACTTTGATTTTTTCTAAAGTGTTCAGCCCTGTGACACTCATTATGCAGTCGTACAGTCCATAGGAACATTAGTCTCGGATAGTAGGAATGTCTTGTACCCAGAATATGACCGGCAGTATGTTCGTTCGAAAAGTCGTTAGCCATCGGACAGGACGTATTCTCATCCTTGTCCGACATGAAAAACTTAAGTCTCATTTAATATGACCAGACATTAATTTTGTATATTTTCCGCGCAAATATACCACTGATAAGAGTTATTTCTAAGTAACTGAACAACTGGATTTACTGCTTCTACATGTGTCGGCTGCAAACTGCAGCCATCTTTAGGAAGCCACAAATTCACGTGTCTTCAACACTTGTGGCTCCTTGAAGACGGCCGCAATTTTCTGCCGAAACATATTAGTACAACAGATTGTGCAGTTAGCTGGGAATAAACACTTCATGCTAGACGGTACACTATATGGGGAAGGTGTTTTTACTTATTAGCGAGATTTTACTTTTACTTATTTGGCGCAACACCCCCCAGTAGGCCAGGGTCTCCTCAATAACGAGGTCTCTAGATCAAACATAACGACGCACCGCAGTTGGTTATACTCCTCTGGACGAGTGATCAGCTCGTCGCAGAGACCTCTGCCTGACAACGCGCAACAATCACAACTGATAGAAATCCATGCCCCGGTGGGATTCGACTTCACAATCCCAGCTTGCGAGCGGCCGCAGTTCTACGCCTTAGACCGCGCGATCAGTGGGACCGGCGAGGAAGTATTTGGAAGCCGAATGAATTTGCATGAGGTATAGAGTCATTATTTGAAATCCTCGCGAAATATTTTCTATGTGATCTAATCGAGGAGCATGAGATTGGCGGGTCGTTCGGCCGTCTTGTTAGAAAAAAGAAATTCATTAAGTTTTTTAGGTGGGAAAACTTAACCAAAGAAGAAATTTGTAATATTTTGGTATAAATGGGAATGTAACATTGAAATAATTTTTAAAGAAATATGATATGAAGTCTTTGAATGATCTTGTCAGTCTAAGGTTATGACCAATTGGCTAACAATTGTACAGAGGAGTTAGTTGTGCAGAGTGTCGCTCGTGTGACGGCCAGTTTGTTGTTTAGTTGGTTGGTTAGACGGCTGCTTAGTTTTGCAAGACACTATCATCAACAGATGCAACACAGGAAATTTATGCTTAGACATGTATCAACACTTACGACGAACTCCTGCCAGGTTTACAACACAATCTCTCATCCGCGTATAAGAAACACAAATAACACTATCTTTCCCTCACCTACTAAAAGGTGGAGCAGTATGAGGCATAATGGTAAAATTGCACCTAGACGTAATTAAATCTAACCCCTTAAAACGCCAACTCTGATTTAGGGAGTATCTTCAGAGAAACGGCATGGAAATAAATATAATGTATCTCATAAGGGATTAGACGCAATCATGTTGGAGTAGAATACGTTGTACCTCTTAGAACTGTAAGCTTCTGGGACACATAAATTACTGCGGGACTTGTAACTCTGCTCTCCAAATTAAGTGTCTCGTTTGAACATGAGTCAGCACTGCCTGAAATCTCATTTTGCGGTTACCATGTACCTTGCACAGCGTTCTTAGAATGGGACTAATGCATGGACTGACGTAAGTGGACTAAAACAGGTAATTAATTTCTGAATCCCTCACCATACTCCAGAAATAAATAGAGAAATCTTCAACGAATAACGTAAGGTTTAATGTGACTATTAATTTTCTCCTAAGGTAGATGACAAATACATGGTGTTTTCTCCGAATGCTACATGGCATTATGTTCTTCTTAGTAATTAACCAACTTCATGCACAAATTCTTGTTTTATAATAAGTTTATTATATGCCTCTATGGGCCGGGTAGCTGAGTCGGTATAGCAACTGACTACGGGCTGGACGGTCCGGGATCGAATCCCGGTGGGGACGAGATTTTCCGCCCGTCCAGACCGATCCTGGGGCCCACCCAGCCTCCTGTAAAATGGGTACCGTGTCTTTCCCGAGGGTAAAGTGCAGCCGGGGCGTGCTGCTGACCACTCACCCCCTTCTAGTGCCGCGG
>Ga0123352_10007668_pt1 | contig 16685 bp, 7 predicted proteins | sample TergutLab28metaG_FD_89700 | JGI IMG/M metagenome (GOLD analysis project Ga0123352, IMG submission 89700) | Labiotermes labralis P1 segment gut microbial communities from Petit-Saut dam, French Guiana - Lab288 P1 | ecosystem: Host-associated > Arthropoda: Insects > Digestive system > Gut ... | reverse complement strand
GCGGCTCCAGGTCTAGAAAACAGAGATTAACGGCTGTGGGGACTCGTTGCGCTGACCACGTAACACCCCTCTATCCGCAAAAGTTGGCACTAACTTCGCCGACAGGCGGCGGCCGCTCTGTCGATATAGTTCGCGTGCGGACTAAGGCCACGGAGTTTAGGAGTGCATGTAGTTCTTTCTATTATAAGAACAATATAGTGATTAGCCTAGGGGCTGGAAACCTGGGGTGTTTGGGGCACAGTTATCGGCATCTTTAGAGACCGGCTGTGAAGCTCGTCCGGTCACAAACTCATTCGGCACTGTGGATGAAATGCACGGTGCCGGGCACACACCTCCATCTAGGGCTGACGTAAAAACTGCGAGAAGCTGCACTTCTACAAAACATTTCTTCATGGCCGGTGCATAATTGTGAGGATAACCATATTATGGCTAACCAATCAGCGGATTTTCATGAAGACTGGTGTGAACGTAATTCCACGAGGCTGTTAAAATTGCAGGCATTTATTTTCTACCATGAATAATACAAAAAATGTGGTCGCAGTAAACTTAAACGGGAATTGCATTAGAGGTACTTCATTAAAATCTGTAAAACTGTGCTAGACTAAAATATTGATGACTGAAATTTTTCTCAGTTACGTAGAAAGTTCCAGCTCGTACATCACAGAGAACGCGGTGAGTTTCAATTATAAAGACAGGTAAATGCTGTAGAGAGGAAAATTATCTGTTTATAGTGAGCATCATACGAAAAACATAACCAATCAGTGTTGCCAAAATGCTTGTTTTGGCATACAACTCTGCAGCACGTATAGTTACCAGTAGACTTTAAAGCTCAAACCAATTTTCTAAAAATAGAAGAACATCGGACAGACTCTACAACTGGTTAACGAGTGTGAGGGTCAGTTGAGTTTAGACGGTTTTGCAAAAACCACAGATGGCCAGACTCTCGTCCTATTAAGCAATTAAGTCACCCGTACAGATGTGCTTTCACACAGTTTAACGTTGCCCCTAAACAATACCCAACGGAATGATAGCGGGGTGAGGGGAGAAGCGATTGTAGATAAAACTGACAAATGGATAAAAATAATGTGGGAAATGCACATCAGTTCGCAGGTAATGGCTGAATCACGTCCCCGACTATGACAGACCCGTAAAAATTACTCACGCCATATTCCAGTTCCAGCACATACAAGATCTGTACAGGCGTCGCTATTCTACGTAGACGAATGTTTATTACTAATGGAAACCTCTACATTGAATTCAGATCATTTCATTCATTTCTAAGTTGTTGCAAAACCTAATTAATTTTCCTTAAATTGTTATACAGGGCGAGTCTCTCGCTACAGGCCCCAAACTATTGTCTATTATAAAAATTTATGTTATTGAGATAATGACTTGAAAATTTATATACACATACCGGGAACGATGTAAAACAGGACCTGTTCATAATCGATGCTGAAACCGGTTTCCTTTCATATCCAAGCATACTTGAATGCGTTTCTCCAAATTCTGGAATACTTTTCCCAAAGCGTCGACGTTGACGGCAAGAATCTCTTGGCATATAGCGTCTTTGAGTTGTTCGATTGTGCGGGGTGTATTTTTGTACAATTTGCCCTTCAATAGGCCCCTAAAGAAAGAAGTCGGCAGGCGTTAGATCGGCTTCCCCTTGTTTCTAACTTTTTAACCAATTTATGGATGGAACATTTCGATGGTGCACGTCTTTCAACAAATTCCGTTCGAAATTCCGTCTGGCATGCTTTACATGAACCTGTTTGCCATTATTTACGAACGAGAAACTCGCGCTGTTCGACTGTATGCATAGACAGTAGTTTGGGGCCTCTAGCGAGAGACTCACTCTGTGTAACATAGACATTATGTACAATACAAATTTCGGAAAGTTAGTTAAATATCGATATAATACTAAATAGTGTATGTCAGCACAACTGTTTAATTACACGAAGTAACTTCATAGGCTACATGTTTCGACTATTAATCAGTCATCTTCAGGCCTATTTTAATCGGTTAGTCACAAAATGCTGTGCACATATTGGGATCCCGGCATGTTTACATCAATGGTATACATAAAATTAGATCATTTGCCTCGAAAAGTGTGATGTGCAAACTGTGTGATGTTTGAGACATTGTCGATTAAAATATATGTTTGCACAGCATCTCTGGACTTTTGTTCTTAAGTTCTTATATAGGTAGATTAATTTGGTTTGACTAGCGGCGAATTTGATCGGAGGCATCACGATGTGTTAGAAACGTGATATAGTACTAAACAGTGTACGTCAACACAACTGTTTTATTACATAAAGTAATTACACAGACTACATGTTTCGACACAATTTGCACATCACACCTTTCGAGGCAAATGATCTAATTTTATGCTGGGATCCCAATGTGTGCACAGCATCTTGTGACTAAACTGATTAAAATAGGCCTAAAGATGACTGATTAATAGTCGAAACATGTAGCCTCTGTAATTACTTTGTGTAATAAAACAGTTGTGCTGACGTACACCATTTAGTACTATATCACGTTTCTAACACATCGTGATGCCTCCGATCAAATTCGTAATTAAATATTGATCATATTTTAAGTTTTCCATTCTGGCTCCAAAAAGAACCTTTACTTACGAATGCGGTCCTTTGAAATGTGACACCGTGTATTCTGGTAGATAGCCACAAAGGTTTCGGAGAAACTTACACCTCATTCCACCTCGTAGAAAACTGAGACAGTAACCATCTACCAGACCACATGCTATTTCTTGCCACAACAACGTATTCTTAATATTCGATGTGACGAGAACCTTTTACCAAAAAAGCTGTGAAATTCTTTAAATAATGAGACTCACATTTAAGTATCGTACGTTGGCTTCACTTGTATGGCGCAGCTAACATGACTAATTATACACTTACTTCTTCCTAACTGCCAGCTGCAATGTCTTTTAGGGTTTCCTGTCAAATTAAGAATTCTGGTTTATTGTGTTTCAAATATAAGTACTTCGAGAGGCAGAAAACACAACATGAATCTCGTCACAAGGCCAAACTAATGAAAGCGTTTAGGAAAATGGTAGCAGTTTATTTCAAGAATCGCAAGAAACCCACAAACACACCTTGTGTGGTAACAGCGAAGAAAACTTCTTGTTTTTAAGCAAGTGGTATAGAAGTGCTTGTGAATAATTAAATTATTATTCTTTCCAACTTTTCTTCAAAGAATAATAGCAGACAGAAGAAGAAATAAACCAAGAGAAAGAGAATCTTTAATCCTTGCGTGGGAAAGTTATTAATAAATCGCCTCGATATTTGCCTAGTTGTAGTTTAAGCAAGAAACTCTTCAGGGAAGAAATTACTCTGGACTTTATAATGTCAGCCATAAAAGATCATGTAGTGGAATTTTCACAAACAGCGTCTTTTAAAGTAAGATTAGAGGAATGTTTCTGCGTTACTTTGCATTAGGCTACGGCTTCTGAAAATCTCCAAGCACGATGTAGGCCGACAACTAATTTGAAGAGTACAGGTCTTACATACAAAAATAAAACGTGTTTTGTGTTAGGCGATTATAAGGCTAAAGTAAACTGTCAATCCATTATGAGTGTCAGTTCAATAAAATTAGTAATAAGATTAATTATAATTTAATTTTTAGGATTTAAATTATTTTTGAGGTACGAAAAAGGTTTGCCACCATTTTTGTCACTGATAATTTCTTTAGCGAAAACAAATTCAGTTTTTATAAAATTATAACTAAAATACACGTGTGCTAATTACTACTGGAGCATAACGAAAAATCCGAAAAGCAAGAAACATGCTGGAAATTGTCACTCTATACTTTTATCAGTCCTCCCGCTGTAAAATGTTGAGAAGTTTCCAACATAGGCTATTCGCTCACACACTATACACGACAACATTTGCGACAAGACAGTATCTATCGAACTTAACTACGCGTGCGAAGATTACCAAATTTCCGCATTCTGTCCTTCATTTTATCGGGGAGTGTAATGTATTATCAAAACACTCGCTAGCCGCAGATAAAAGTCCGGCGGACCGCAGGTTGATCATCCCTATTTTAGGGTAGCAGTGGTAATTATAGGTACCGACGGCTTTCAGTACGAAACGCTGAATTTTCCCCATACAGTGGATTTATGGGATTTCTGTGATTCTCAGACTAAAAGTCGATTACTTCCGTAAATATAATTAAATGCCTTCTCTTTTTGATGGAAATGCATTCTTTGCTGTTAGGCACAAACCAGTTCTATTTAACACGCTGTATTACCGGATTGCCAAGAATATGTGAATAATAGAACTTTTTAAAATTATATTCGAAAATAAGGTTAAAATTTGTCTGTCACCCACTTAACGTGAGTGAATGGAAAGTTATGCTTGTAGTATTTTAAAAAAGAATTGAAGTATCAAAATGTGCACTCCATGTCCAACAGACAAACAATGTAGCTACTAATCAATTGGGCTTGTATTTTGTCATTGGTGCATCAATTAAAAATATCCAGCAGAAGTCAGCTAAAATGATTCATACTCATTTTCCCTGGTATCGCTTCGTAGATATTTTTTAATGAAGTTTTCCCCGCTCTGAACGTAGCAGCTTCAAGGTTTTGACGTTTTGCTGACCGTGCATTTCAGTAATTAACGAACTTGATGTACAAAATTTTTGTTTTAGAATAAGTTTATTTCATGCCTCTACATGTTTCGAGCACATGTGCTCGAAACATGTAGAGGCATGCAATAAACTTACTGTAAAGCAAAAAGTTTGTGCATCAAGTTGGTTAATTACTGAGATAAATTAAAAAAAGCTTCAAGGTTTTTAGGGAAAAACCTAGGATAACGGAATTTGTCGTCCTGGCAGATGTCCTTGACGTACTCGCACTACGGATTGCTAATCATGGCAGGAGTAGGCTCACATCTGGCAATTACTTCTTTGGGAAGACAAATTTGGATCGACGGGGGTCTGGGAGTTGAACCCAGCATGTTTGGGACAGCACGGTACCTTCGCCATTGCTACGTAGATCACTTTGAACGCTTCCGCGTTTAGGGTAAGCGGACGACGTCCTTATTTATCTACACACCGGCATTTTCCTTACAGCTGAGGCCAAAAAAAACAAGACCTCAGTAAGGCAGGCGAACAGTGTCAAACACTTGACTTTGTGTCCATTTCGCTGCCTCGTTACGAGCATCCTTGCCCTGCCTGTTTAGTGTGGAAACGTTTGGTTAAGACTGTGGGTGACTTGAGACAGACCTCTGTTGGATTAGTGGGCTGGGATAGCGTGGTCAATATAGCGACTGTTTACGGGCTGGACGGTCCGGGGTTGGAATCCCAGTGCGGACGAGATTTGCCTCACCCGTCGAGGCCTTCCGCGCGGTCCAAACAGCCTCCTGTACAATTGGTAACGGGTCGCTTTCCCGAAGTTAAATTAGCCGGGGAGTAGCGTTGGCTACCCACCACCATCTAGCGCCGAAGTTAAAATTAGAGTGAAGTTATAGCTCTACTTCCACTCTAAACTTTTGTGGCCTGTTCTAGGGTGAAATTCACCTTTTTTACCTACGTTGGCTGGAGTGTTAAACGAGTTGCACATAAACGGTACCCCCTACTCAGCCAAATTTGAATATAAAGTCATACTTTGTAGTCTGACGTGGCCGGTGAAACATGCAGCCTCTTGATGTTCATAAAACTCCCTGTTACCAGCGAACAAGGGAGCGTGAGTTGCTGGGCGCAGATTTTTGAATTTGGGGGAAAAAGGGTAATAAAAATTGTTAAAAAAGCAGTAGTTCGGGGACGAAAATATTAGAAAATATTTTTTAAAAGTAAATGAGTTTCTTGTTCTCCTGTTTTCACATCTTACCGATTTACGTAGCCTTCTCCTCCGCGTTTACGCAACAACAGGCCTGATCAGTAGCCGAAAGAGATAAATCCACATGCTTTAGTCTTCTATCACTTCAGTACGCCAGTATTCCGTGAAGCTCACTTTCGTAGGCTCCCAGTGGACTGTCTCCTCTTTCCCTTCAGTCTTCGTGCTGGGATGCTCAGGTGCACCTGTGTTCGGCCTAGTTACCCTTTTGCAGGAGCCAGCAGATAATCCTTCACCCCCCTCCCGCCTATGCTGTATATATATATATATCTTCCAAACGACATTTACAGCTGGACGTTTGGACACTGCATCACACCGTATTCTTCTACTGTGATCGTTTTCCCATTCTTTCTATGCTTCTTTCCTTCAGCATTGGAGATAACACATTTAATTTGACAATTTCGGCTGTGTCTTAATTACTGAGGTTTCATCTTGGATAATGACGCGAGAAAATTACTAAATCTGGTCGGCTTCAGGTTTAAGATTGTATTGTGGAAGTGTTTTCAAATAATTCGGCAGCAACCAAAGTATGGCGCTGAAAATTGCCTGCTTTAAAACCACCTACAGGGTCAAGAAGATAAGCCTGATTCTGAGAGTAAATGTTTGTAAAAATATTTGGTCTAATGCCGTTTAATTAACAGCACGCAGAAGCTCAAACAAACTTTTGTTACCTTCGAAGAGTAACTCACCAACCAACCAGTTTGTTAGCATATTAATCAAGTAGCTAATAATCAATTAGCTTATCAGCATATATTAAGACAGTCTTACAAAATACTGACCGGGCACATTTAGAATAATTAGGATAATCGAAGTTTTCGGATGTTAGGAAACTAAGTTGTTTATGTCCACACCTAAAGAGTTTACTATTGCGATTAATGTGCCGCGTAAGCTGGTTGGAGGGTGCCATGCTTGGGGAAGCACACAACTATATAACTATATTTTATCCTAGACATACCGCGGTAGCACAGTGATTAAGGTGCTGTGCTACAAATCGGAAGGTCGTTGGTTCGATTCAAGCTGGTGTCAGTGGATTTTTCACTGACACAAAAGCCTTCCGATCGCACTATGGCCCTGGAGTCGACTCAGCCTCTAACAAAAATGAGTACCAGGAATATTTTCTAGGGGTAAAGGCGGCCGGTACCGTTGTCAGGAAATCTGGGAGACTTAACTTCCTGGAAATCTCTGGGTCCCTCCGTGCCTGTAACGGGACTGATTTACTTTTAACTTTTTCATCCTAGAAGTGGTGCAGTTTGTTTCTTCGAAATGCTGGTATTGGCCGAAAAGTCTTCGTGCTAAAAGACAGCATGAAACATACTCCCTGTTTAGGGCAGACAACAAATTCTTGCCGTCAGTCCACGTTGTGTTTCAAATAAATCCAAGTCACAACTCCCCAACTTCCGCTTCAAAGATTCGTTCAACAGTATCTTACCATATCCTTAGTCAATACATTGTGATTTTACACGCAAAATCCCCATCGTTGTGTTTCGTTGGTATTTCTTGAGAGGGGTTCAGATAGCTGAAGTTTTATAGTGAAGTAATGGATGCATTGAAATAGTCGCGACAGAATGTCTTGGCGAACTATCATCGTACTCTAAGCAGCAACAGCAATAGAGAATATTACCACTTTTAGAAATATTTAAATGTGCATATCCGTTCTGGGAAAATATTTCTAACTTCGGGAATACTGTGACATGGACCGTAAACCGAATCCAATTTGAAGCTAGTATTCACCGAGCCTTTAAATTAGTTCTGTAAGTTCCAAGATCTTAATAAGATTAAAGAACAGCAAGTTGGATTGTCTTGAAATGTGAGACGTACTGTGGGGTTTTCACTGTTTCACTCAATATAATCTTACACTAGAAGATGTGTTCTCTAAATTCTTTTCAACTTTATGGGCTACAATTATGTCCCTGCAGTTTGCTCTCGGAAAGCGAATGGTTTCTTCCTGGAATCACACAATGAATGCTTGAAATTGAAACTGAGTTTGTGGTAAACCACATTCATCTAGCAGCAGGCATATGAAGCTCACGTAACAACCACAACCTGATTACACCCAATGTAATCTGAGTGTCAGAAGAGTATAAGAGTAACCAAACTTGGAGTACTCATATATATAAAAACGCTTTTTTCAGAAATCCATAATCCACTGACCATCATGTCCACTTTTGAAGCCACTATTTTGAAGATAATTTCATTTAATACTACTGAAAATTATGGTTGCATATAGCTATAACCCTTACCCTGCTAACGTGGAGGATATGGTGAGCTCCTAATAATGCCAGTAAATGGGAAATGGGATTTAGTTTGGCTTTTAAAAGGTTACATAATTACGGTGTAAAAAAATTTGTCATACTGGAGAGAATTATGTGGAATGATTGCTGGCTATTTATATTCTTGAAACAGGCAAGAAATAACTCTAAAATTCCTGTAAATGTCCACAAAATTAGACGGCATCACATCGAAGAAGACAGAAATTTTGCATCACTATATATTTCAAAATTATGAATTATAGAACAAATCGACGAAGAAGACATGGAAAGTCTTTGAAGAGGCTATTAGACCAGGCCGAAAAAGGTCTATCAGTGCCTAACTCGTGATGGCTGCTGCTGCTGCTGATGATGATGGTGGTGATGAGTTATCTTTCAAATAAAAGTTACGACTAAAATTATGCCTTTATCTCAGTAATTAACCAACTTGATGCACAAAATTTTTGTTTTACATAAAGTTTATTTCATGCCTCTACATGTTTCGAGCACCATGTGCTCATCTTCAGGTGGTCACCTATAGGTGTGATGATACCAGAGGCTGTATAATACAATTTTGACCTCCTGATGATGAGCACATGATGCTCGAAACATGTAGAGGTATGAAATAAGCTTATTGTAAAACAAAAATTTTGTGCATCAAGTTGGTTAATTACTGAGATAAATATACTGAGATGCACGGTCAGCAAAACGTCAAAATAAAGTTATGCATGTCAATATTGTCTGTGTTACTGCACGCATCTGCCAATTACGCAATTTCGCACCACGGAATGACATACAACGGCAAAGGCGAAGAAGCAGATAGTGTGTAACCACATTAAGCGATTCCTAACATGAGACAAACTGTCGGTCAGTTGGTACAGTGGTTACGCGAATTTTTACGAAACCCGGAATTTCATTGCTGGTGGTAAAAAAAAACGACAAACGCATTATGGGTCAGATTAACCCAATCCACGCCCTTACACTGTCATCTTTTTAAGATATGCTTTAATACTAAATATTCACCAATTCGCGTACCTGTGTACCTCAAGTAGTACTTTTTACCATTAAGAATCTAAATTTTCTCTAAGAATTTCTCACGTATCCCATTCGATATACGTGCACTGCCAGTACACAAAATTATTTACCCTACATCATTGCTCTCCTAAGCACCAATTTTACGTCTTATCTAGGATATAGAGACTCTGCATAATGGGGATGAATCGTAATCGTTTTCGGAGTTTGGGGCCTTTTTTACTGTATATGTAGCATAAATAGTAAAGAATTCGTTCCTCGACCGAAATAGAATTAGGGTTACATTCGTAGAAAGTTTCTTGTTTTTGCTCAGGCCAGCCTGCTTTATGCTTCTGCATTTGAATGTATTCGACAATATTTCCTCGAGATGTACAATATTGCCTTTTTTCAACACAATATAAATCAAAGAAAAGCACATTTTCTAAATTAATATTTTTATTTTTAATTTTTATGTCTTATCCAAGTTTCGAACCCAAGGGTTCATATTCCGGAAGAAGGTTTTGATATTTGACTGATAAATTCAGCAACAAGGCACACAATTTTAACTATTTAAAAAACATGGCTACTATATGTACTGCCTTCATGAGCGTGAATAAACTTCGTGTTTTAAAGAAAATTGCATTTGTTCCATTCGTATAACTCTCAGAAGAAACAACAATCATTTTCTATACAGCATTTATTGGTAGAAAAGAGACTGACTGCATGCTGCGAGGTAAGAACTAAACTATTAAGCATATTTTATCTTTTTTTTTGACGTTTTGTTGAAGGTGCATCGCAGTATATTTATCTCAGTATTTAATCAACTTGATGCACAAAATTTGTTTCACAATAAGTTTTATTTCATGCCTCTACATGTTTCGAACACATGTGCTCATCATCAGGAGTCAAAATTGCATTACACAGCCTTTGGTATCATCACAACTATAGGTGTGATGATACCAGAGGCTGTGTAATACAATTTTGACTCCTGATGATGAGCACATGTGTTCGAAACATGTAGAGGCATGAAATAAAACTTATTGTGAAACAAAATTTGTGCATCAAGTTGGTTAAATACTGAGATAAATATTTTAAGCATATGTTTAATGAAATTTCCTCTTCAAGCGGCTAGTCTCCGGCTTCTGACCCTAGACGTCCAAGTTCAATCTTTAGAGAGATCTTGAGAGACGTGGTATTTCGATAGCTTTAATTTTCCAGAAAACAAATTTTCTCCCTTTCAAGAATGAGGGAATTGAATTTTCTAAATTTAGATTCCTGAGACACATTACTAAGTGATTTCAGAAAAAAACAGCGCAACTAAAACGAGAGGTAAATTTAACTATTCTTCAAATAAATACAAGAATACATAGGAGACAAAAAGACTGGCCACTTTCGAAGAACTGAAAATCACTTAAACACAGAAAAGATTCGTATAATAGAAGCCAAAAAAAATGTACTATTTCTCAGCTTCTTTTTTGATATCCAACTCTACATGTTTCGGACAAATTTACTGTCCATCATCAGGATTCTTGTTACTGTAGTCACAGCAACTGGTATTTGTTATACTAGTTATGTTGACTATCTGCTATTGCTAGAAATTTAACTCTCAGGTATAATTTTGAAGGTTCGTCCTGTCGCTATTTGTGTAATTATACAGAAATTATATAGAGGTGCTGCGATGTGAAATGTGCGCATTAAATTACATTAAACAGGTAATAATCAGAATCCATTCAACAGGCTGTGGTTAGGGCACAGTTGCGGGTACATGTGAATACTGTAATGGAGATTCGCAATATATAGTGGGGAATTTCTTAACTATATAAATGACTGTCAGCTTGTCAGAAAGTAGGCTTTTCCACAGAATTAATTTACTTTCTTAAAGGAGTGGGAGTTTGTGGGCTAATACGATATTATTCCGGGTACGGTTCTTGAAATTATGGTAACATAGCATTAACTTCCAAGACAAGTGGAGAAATATCTATACCAGGTAGATGACGAGCAGATTCTCAAGAATGACGTTCTTTCATACACTTTTTGTGGTTAGTTGAATAGAGTGTCAAGTGTGGACTGGTTTAACTGACTTAAGGTCTAGTTGTTTGTTCTTGTGAACACGATAGTCACATTTCGGACTTTATACAAGCTCCTCAAGGACATTTGAATAAAGGTAGATCAGCTTGATGACACTTGCTTTATTATGTCAATTTACTGCTCAACATGTTTCGGATGTTAATACATCCATCTTCAGGCGCTTGCGACTACTTGGTGCGTTATTGTGTAGGCTAGAATGTGCTGACTTGATGCGTGTTGGTGTTATGTAGCGGGATTGGCTGTTGGTGTTGTGGTATCCGAGTGCAGGCTGAACCACCAGGTTCAGCCTGAACTCGGATACCACATCACCAACAGCCAATCCCGCTACATAACAACCAGGTTCAGCCTGCACTCGGATACCACATCACCAACAGCCAATCCCGCTACATAACCACCAGGTTCAGCCTGCACTCGGATACCACATCACCAACAGCCAATCCCGCTACATAACACCAAAACGCCTCAAGTCAGCACATTACAGCCTACACAATAACGCACCAAGTGGTCGCAAGCTCCTGAAGATGGATGTATTAACATCCGAAACATGTTGAGCAGTAAATTGACATAATAAAGCAAGTGTCATAAAGTTGGTCTACCTTTATTCAAGTATCAAGATGATGCACGGTCCAATACGCATAAGATTCCTCAAGGACATCTCTGCAGTGTTAGTTAGTTACTTAGTTAGTCAGTTACACAGACTGTTAAATTGTAGACTGAACTTATCCAATTCAGGATAGGATTTGCCTGGTGGGGAAGTGGGAAGTTCTTGGGCCTAAATTACTGAACCTTGGTGCTTAATGAAAAAGGGGAGATCCTTGATCAAATTAGTAACGATCAGCTTCCGAAAAGAACCCTGTTCCGTGCAGTTAATTAATAAGCAGGTACGTACGTTCTGCTGGTTTCCATGCAGTGCAACACAAAGATGGGTCTTTATTCATCCAAAGTACTCGGTTGTATTTATCTCTCGGCGTATCTTCCCTGCTCATCATACCTCTGTGCCCATGGCTCACCGTTATGATGGTGATTCAACAGACGTGTAGCTATATAGAGCAATTAATCACTGGTTTACTCTTCCGTGAAACAATTGCTGGCCACTGAGCGGTCAAAGGAGAGCAGCACGTGATGGTGCAGTTTAGTCGCAATGACAGCCCGCAAAACTCTAACGACAACGTCCCGATTATTTGCTCGGTTAGTGTCTATTATACCTATCGAGTGCACTGTAATTAACTCCCATCGTTGCGTTTAATTTGTTTAGCATCTAGTTCAATAACCTAGTAGAATATCATGTGAAAGAGAACGCAACTTCATGGCACAGGGTGTTCCTCAATTTATACTCTCTTGAGAGCTAAACTTACTACATAAATTCCTCAATTTATGAGCAGCCTGTTTGCTGTTGGTTTATTAAAACTCAGAACATCTAAGTGTGAAACAGCATTTACAAAATCATAATTTCATTCAAATATAATATGTATTCATCGTAAATCCATCAGCAAGGGCAATGTTATACAGAGTAATGCGAAATGTTGGAATTTCACACAATAAAATATAACCATATACATTTAACACTGTATGTAGACCCATAATAATTTTTCTTCTGTGTACAACATCCTTCGCTGAAGGTGTTTGAGAACATGGTGTTGAGAAGAATATTTGGACCTAGGAGGGACGAGGTAACGGGGGAATGGAGGAGACTGCATAACGAGGAGCTAAATGATTTGTACTCCTCACCCGATATTGTGTGCAGGTGATAAAATCGAGAAGAATGAGATGTGCTGGGCATGTGGCGCGTATGGGTGAGGAGAGGGGGTGTATAGGTTTTTGGTGGGGAAACCAGAGGGAAGGAGACCACTGGGGAGACCTAGGCTTAGATGGGTGGATAATATTAGGATGGATCTCCAGGAAGTGGGATGTGGTTATATGGACTGGATTGGGCTGGCCCAAGATAGAGACAGTTGGCGGACGCTTGAGAGTGCGGTAATGAACCTTCGGGTTCCGTGAAATGCTGGAAATTTCTTGACTAGCTGCAAACCAGTTAGCTTCTCAAGAAGGACTCTGCACCATGAGAGAGTAAGTAAGTACAACATACTTCAAAATCTGAATTTTTAAATTGATCCTAAATTTCTTACACAGACTTTTTTCACATTCCTTTACGGTAGAGTATAGGAGAAGTTACATTGCTAATCTTTAGTCGAACTCACTTGGCAGTTAAAAATCATAAGATTTAATTAAGATTAAGTAATTTATACGTCCAAATTACGTGTAATTTACAGTGTTGCGACTGCCATTTACCTTTGAACTTTCATTTACTTTTATTTTCTCCAAAGCCTGCAGACTAGCGTTAGAGAATGAAGTTCCTGTGTCACAAGAGTTGTTAATTTCATGACCAGTTGGATAAAAGCAGTTTCAAATAAGGCGCTGTAATATGGCGACTGTAAAATGAGTAGAAATATTACTAAATTGCTTCTGTGCTAAACCTGAAATGTATAGATAGAGATGAGGCAAAAATCTACGAATTCCCAGTCTAGTAGCTAAATGGATTTCAATATTTAGCCTTAAGGCTTTCCAAATTGACCCCCTGAGAAGAATTCCATAATGAATATTAGGGAGAATGTTGAGGGGATCCCAAAATAAATCACGGTCTGTAAGCGCTATTAAATAGCAAAATATTTTTCACACCGCGAAGCACATAGATTTCGACTTGAATTGGACTGCTTCCATCCCGCTGTGCACATGTGACAAATTTGATTGAATTAAACCGTCTTTACACAATAAAACTGGCAGTTGTATTCTACAACTGATGTAACCAGTTGTAGAATACAACTGTCAATTGTGTTGTGTAAAGACGGTTTAATTCAATAAAATTTGACATAAATTTCGAGCCAGCCCCTGCTTAGGTACTTCACTGGGGTGTCAAGACTCTTACTTAATCTAGGATTATACATACAGCGATTAAATGGGGCTAAGATTGAGATCTCAGAATTTCTGTCGTGCTGGATGTGTTTAGTCTGGTATATAGGAATACCATTAAAAACCAGATCACTGCCTTATTGAGAAGTTGTTTTTCTTAGCGTAAAAATAAATAATTGAATTTTTTCTATCTATAGAGTCTTATTTACTGCCCGAGCGACTGCTCAGCTTGACCATCCCCAGAGTGAGCCCTAATTATTTCCGATTGGGATATGACGCAAAGCAGATTGGTAGAGGTTCAAATGTCTTGAAGAACATGCTGACTACCTCTCTAGGTTTATAATTACCTCCGAAACACTGGTCTTGTCTACACACTGCATAACTTCACATCAAACAGGGCCGTAGTTCTTGAAGAAAGGCTTACTGCTAAATTTCATTCTTTCCAGTTTCTAATGCACCCATATTGTAGACTTAGCAAATATTTGAACCTCCATGACCCGTTGATTCAGGATAATCCAAAAGACACGCTCTATGTAAGTTACCAGTTAACTTGTTTATTCGACCACACAAGATTATTTTTTACAACGCACAGTTCTGCTGTTAACAGCAACCAAACGCTTGCAACAAAATAATGCAGCCACTTAGGTGCTTAAATCCTGCTATTTAGAAAGTTATCTGTTTTGTTTTCGGCTCCTGCTGTTGAGAGTTTCTCACAAGTACGCGGCCTTGAATTATATGACGATCCTAGTCCCTGAAAAAGCAATTTTCTACTTTCTCTCATATGATATATCGTGCGACGAAACATAAAAGCGATGGGCTATTCCACTTCGATTGCTTTTCCTTCGTTTCATTTTCCTTCCTTCTCCTTATGTCTATGTTTTCTCTCGATATTTTTAAGGATCGACGCAGAATTGGTAGTTGGGTTCCCGATAAAATTGGAGGTAGAAACGTCGTAAACAATGAGACAAATATCTCACTCCGACTAAACCAGCAGACCGCCTGAGGCACTTGAGAAAACGCGGCAAGCATTTTCAAACAAGTAAATCTCCAAACAACAGTGCAAGGTGTGCTAACTTCAAATACATTCCGGGAGTTACATAAAAAAAAACGAAAATTAATTTAGTTGACTGTACATCAAAACACATAGAGTAGCTTACGCGTAAAGGAAGAGATATTATTTTATGGTGGATTTGCTGTTTCTATGCCGTTCCACTCGCAGACAGCGTAGTTGCTCGCAAAAAATCTACGAATCTTGATGTGTACATTCACTCATACAACAAGCTCGTTGTCTCGAAGATGGCGGGAAACGTCAGACGGCCTTGACATGTACATACTTCCACACGTTACAGACCCTGACTTAATTATTTTTCAGTGCTTCGAAGCACTCAGTATCCGACGACATAGAAGTGTAAACACTTTCATCTATACTGGATTTCCCGTTAAATTTCCGGTCACACAGGAGAGTGCTGTGTTTCAGTCCGCGTTTCGCAATATTTTGTATGCAAGAAATGTGTTAATAGCAGTGAGATCCCTCTCCATTCTTGTGTTCTCGTTTGTTCTGTTTCTGTTGCTGTGTGTTAAAATTTTGTTTGTCATAACGTTTTTAAAATTTATTCATATCACTCTTAGTTACAAACTTCGCCTTTTTAGAATATCCACTTTGATATGACATTTTTTCCACAAGATTATAATTTATTACTCGTTTCTCTCAGAGAAACGTACAGGAAAATAAACTTCGAAGCTTGGTTGTGGGTGGGAGTATAATATTAAAGTGGATCTTAAAGATATAGGACGTGGATATGTGAATTGAATTGAAGTCACTCGAGCGAGTCGTTATAAATCGATCATAGGCCTTAAACAAGAAGGAACGTCTCGGTCCGCTGAATAATTATCATTTGCTGGAAGAATTATCTGTGGTTTGGAGATTACATTAGATTACAATAGATTGAGGGGGAAGAGATTAAACGAGCCTTGAATCACAACAATCTTGTGTATGCGGTGCCATGGAATCAGTTTTGGTACAGTGACGGGGCCAAGCGACTTAGGATGATTTACAGGGGCAAAGTGTTAATAAATAAATGCTTATGAATCAGGCAATATTTGTGGGAAAACTGTGATTTAATAATATATTTCGGTCTCTGAATTGTAACATCGTGTGTCCGGCAGCTACGTACCAAGATTTCGGAGGAATATGTTGCCTCAGTTTTGAAAGGCGAAGTTAGTCCCCCATAGCCAGATACCAATATATGCTTCCCTGTGTGAAGTAATATTTGTGCGCTTGGCTATAAATGCAGGTAGTAGGTTATTCCGAAACGTTGGTACGTATCTACCAGACTATATGGCGTTATATTTCAGAAGGCTGTGGTTTATGTTTACCAAACATACTCGCATCACGAAACATGCCAAGGAAGTGCCATGGACTCTGCCATGGAATTACGGACACGCAGAAGACAATGACCATGCTGTTCCGACGGTGGCCTCTACAGGTGTAGCTCATATGTTAGACGAGAAAAAAGCGGGAAATATTTACAGAATTCTAGGTGAATTAGTTAATGTCACATGGTAACTTTTTTTTT
>Ga0123352_10007666_pt1 | contig 16689 bp, 6 predicted proteins | sample TergutLab28metaG_FD_89700 | JGI IMG/M metagenome (GOLD analysis project Ga0123352, IMG submission 89700) | Labiotermes labralis P1 segment gut microbial communities from Petit-Saut dam, French Guiana - Lab288 P1 | ecosystem: Host-associated > Arthropoda: Insects > Digestive system > Gut ... | reverse complement strand
TTTTGTGTGTTTTTGGTGTTTTTTATTTTTTTTTTTTTTGTTGTGTTTGGGGGTTGAAAAGTTGTTTAACTTTTTTTTTTTTTTTTGCTTAGGTTTGACATGACGTAAATATTTGTGTATTTTATATTAAACCTCTTCCAGCCTTATCTTGACCAGTGGAGAGCCCTTAATTTTCTTTATTGTAAAATCTGTTATGTATTTTATCATGATGTGGTATAAATTGTATTGTTGACTGGTATTAAATGAATGTTCTGTAACATGGAACATAAAAAGTATCCCTCTGAAGCATGAATTGTATGTAACAAGCATTTTAAAATTCAGTTTCTACCTCACATCAAACACGTACTCTCTCCATTATGAAGACAAAATACTTAATACTGTATACATATAATTTCAAGGTGGGCTTTCTGAATAACATTTGTCAGATTTCTGCAAATAGGGTATGTCAGGTAGTATAAGAAGAAATTATGTGACCAAAGTGTAATTAGATCAGTATTTGCTTGCCTACTATAGTGCCAGTGCTATTCTAACCATGCTCCTGTAGCTTATACAATAAAGTACTTCTAATGTTTAAGGACATACAATAAAAAAAGATTTATATTGAAAATTAGATCTGTTAGTGTAAGTATTGATATAATATATTTTACTGATTATGAAAGAAGAAAAATTATAAGCAGGTGTATTCCAGTTTTAAATAATGTTGTAAGTGTTTTCTTGAAGAAAACAATATTTTTTTTTTATTTGTGTGTGTTTGTGTGTGTGTGTGTGTGTGTGTGTGTGTGTGTGTGTACATTGTAAATATATATGAGGTGGGGTGCAAATTTATAAATAAGTTTGTACAAAATTAAAATTTTAAATTGGGTTATCTTTATGTAATCAGGAGGTAATGAATCAGTGATTAGTGGATTTGTTATTTAGTCCATTTATTTTTGCTCATGATAATACTTCATATATATTATTTTGAATCTCTGGGCCATAATAATTATGTAACAAGCATATTTAGTGTCATATTCTATGTACACACTGCAGAGTATTGGCCGTTGTGTGCTTCAGATACACAAAACAGTGTGTCGTGATTTTTGTCAATGTTCTGAAGGAGAGGAGCTAGGTTACAGGCCACACATCACGTACACAAATTGCCATTAATGTGTGTTGTACAATGGTGGTCATCCTTCCAAGTACCGTGCCTAGTCTGGCTGTTATCACTATTAGAAAGTAACACATTTCCATCCCTCTTGTACAACATTCCTAAATGTCTTCTATTGATTTGTTGCTATTTCCTGTAATTTATAGGGTGACTACCACATCTTATTCTTTCAACATGGCTATTTCATTACTTTTCCCTGTGCTTTATGGTCTAAAAATGCCCTGTAACAGATTTCAATTAATTATGTCAATGGGTTAATAAACTCCTTGGAGCAGAGTTTGTCTGAAGAAGCTAGTAATTACTCAGTTAGTCATGAAATTTCCTACATATTTTGGAGTTTGAAGCCTCATTACCATGTTGACAAGGGCTGGCCACCTGTACCTATCCATACCCCCTCCCCCCTCACACACACTCTATTTCTTGAAGATCCATTTTAATATTAGCCTCCATATACTCTTAGACACCTAGATAGTCTAAGTGGTCTCTGTCTTTCTGGTTTCCCCCAAAAAATACTGTACGCGTTTCTTGTCTCCCCCTACATGCCACATTCCCTTCACATGTCATCCTAATTAATTAGATTACCCTAATAGTGTGTAGTGAGGGTTAAACTAATGAAGCTTCTCATTGTTTCATTAAATTAAGCTAATAAAAGTGAATATATCTTCCATAATCAGTCATTGCATCCTCTCTTTTTGCTACTGTGTGATAAATCAGTAAGTGGCTCAACAGCCAGGGTTCAATACCTGAAATTGATCTTCTCACCCCACATCTAGACCAGCTCTGGGAGCCACCCAGCCCCATATTCAGTGGACAACAAGGCTGCTTACCTTGAAGGGAGGGAATAAAATGCAAGCAGCTTTTGGTGACCCCTACCCTCAGTGTAAAGCTGAGATCTATAGCACATGAAACTTGACCTTTATCTTGCTGCTATGTGAAAATTATGGTCTAGCAAGTGATTTATATATTCAGATTTTCATGTGATGTAATTTTATCCACTCAGGCAGTGTGTGCATAAATAAGAAGTGCAAACTTGAGCTCCTTGGAGAGGCAGACTTGCAATGATATTTACTTAGAATTTAAGTTAGCATTATTGTTTTATAAATGATCAGTAATTAAAAATATGTATTTAACCAGGAGTGTATGGTGTATTATGATGAAATATTAAAAAATATCATACATATTGAATGTCCCTTATTTGGGGGTGGGCTGGGAAGTTTAGTGGAAAACATATTTCTTTTGTATTTGTAACTTGTAGAAATGACAAAGAATAGACTTTTTAAAATAAAATAAAACAAAACTGAGTCAATAATAAAGCATTTTTTATTATGATTCCTCATAAAGCTTCAAAATATTGTTTCTAATGGCCTTTCATAAATTATATCATAAACATATGATATTAAAACATTTCCTTTCACTGCTTCATGAGGATATTATTTGTGTTTGCTAATAAATTATGTCTTGTTACATTACAATTACTGTACCTTCTTTGGCGAATATTAGGTTCAGAATCTTTGAGGCTTGTACTCAGAAAGCAGTTAGTGAAGACATACTGACTTATGATAGTTGAAGCACCATGTGTTACTGGTACACTGGGCTTACTGTAACTAGGTGCATGATAACCATTTAAAAATATAGTGTGAGTGTGGAATAATAATGCTTGTGTGTAGTAAAAATTCTCTGCCTGGTACAAATTCATGAGACTACGTTTGCAACTTGGAAATTCTCCTTGGCTTGCTACCACTTTAACTCGCTTCAGTTACATTTCAATCTTGATTGAAATTGCAGCAAACTCAATTGAAATACAGAATTATGAAGATAGTATGCTCAATTTTTTACTTAGATTGTACTGAAATCATGAAATTAGTTAAATTTCATGTTATGTATCTTTAATGAATTCCATGTAAATGTTAACAATGACAAATTAATCCTGCATCTTAATTGACTTAAGGAAATTTGTGTACTGCAAGAAAGATAGACCGAATTCTTCTTATTATTAGAATTGTGTTCTAATAACAATAGGGATGTCACACCCTGTTTCTCTTATTGACTGCAACAATACAGCATAATGGTAAGGCTTGTTAATTCAGATACCTGGTATATCATTTCATGCATTATACTGTATGTGGTTTTCCAGTAACTGTGAGGTGGAGTGAATGGAAGTAAATAGGAAGATATAAAGGATTTATATGGTTGATAAAATTGTAATGAAATACTTGATGTGTTACTTGAAGCATCATGTCAGTACTTCGTCACTTCTGATGTTGTTTCTGTATATCCAGGGAGCTAAGGGTAGGGAAGGGACAAGGGATATGAGATTCCTTCAGTTCTGATTTCTAACCCCTTCTTGAGAACAGCAAAATGCTCTCAGCTTTCCATATCAGGTAACTGAACTGTCAAGGCATGCAACCCAGCCGTGTATTCTTCATATTCTTATGTAGTGAAAGTCATGTTACATCCATGTGAAAGATAAATATTAGTTGTTTCATCTTACTATTTATTTCACTAGTCTTCTTTAAATGCCAGCTGTGCAAGTTATTTTGAGTCACAGGTTTCCTTTAAGAAAAAAATATCTGGTCACTTGCATATTTTCTATGTTGTAAGAGACAGTAAACAAGCAGCAACAACGAAACAGGAAAGCATGTACTTTGTGTTAAGAATTTAGTCAGTTTAGGCAATGCTGTCTCTTCTTTTCACTTTTCATGTCCACTAACTCACCAAGAAACTTAAAAGGTATCATGCTGAATGTTTGAGGAATACTGTCTTCTGGGACATGACACCATGTAGTTTGCTAGAGAGATAGCAGCATTTGAGGGGAGCATGTTCACCTGTATCTGCCAAGCTATATGACATTATATCCTACAATATTCTTCATATTTATTGCTGTGAGAATGCCACATTGCATAGCTCATGACTTAACTCCTTTCCCACCATATCTCCTACATATTTCGTGGCAGTGTAGCTGTCCATAGATATTCATTTTGAACCATGCTAACATGAAATGTTGAGTAAAGGTGAATTTAAAGCCAGGATTGACATACTTCTCATTCTTTATGTTTTTTCTTCTAGGTCGTGCTCCAGCAAGACATGACAACAAGGAATCGTGAGTATCTCTGAGGATCAAGTAGCATGATAAACCCATAATTAAATATATATATTGTAAGGTGAAGTTAACATTTCTTGTGCATGTCTTGGGGTCTGCAGTGGCATGCTGCTGAAGTCTAGTGGCTAATAGTGTCTAAGCTGTGTGTGTATAAACACATTCAGTTTTAGCATTAGAATGTGACAGACTTAATACATGCAATTTTACCAAGATGCTACGGCTTAAGACTGCGTAAGTTCTTGCTGACTCTGGCATCTGTATCACATGTGGCAGTGGGTTGCATTTTGGGCATTTTTGCTGATGGAACCTCATTTACAAGTGACAGTTACATCAGTCATTCATTACACTGCATGAATAATATTAACATAATCGTACCTTCATCAATTTTGTCATTCTTTGGTTGGTAACTGTGTAGGCTACTTTTGCAGGTTATGTGTGTGTGTGTGTCTCACACCACAACCACTACATTTGTCCATCTCTGTAATTCAAAAGTTACCCCTAATACAAGATCTGTTTGTTCTGTAATTGTATAATGCAAGGTGGAATGTATATGTATACATATATAGTTCATGAATCAGTGCCTCTTCACATTTTGTGAACGCTTATCAAACAATGTACAAGAGCAGTCAGTAAGTCAGTATGGTACTTCATGGTAGCATTTTGCCACAAAGGGAATGCAGTTCCTTGAGCTAAATGACAGGAAATCGATTATGAAATTAAAGAAATGACCCTTTGAAATATAAATTAATGTAATTAGTGAGACACTTGTAGAGCATAGGTGTAGTAATAGTAATTATTCATATACTGCTGAGTCTGTTGGTAAGGAAAATGTTTATATTAAAGAAAGATGGAGTGGATAGTACAGGATAACACATTGAGACACTATGTAGTCCGTTTAGAAAGTTAAGAAGCAGGTAGAAGACATGAGAATGCTATTGAAGCAAATTGTAGCAAACTAGATGGTCAGACTAGCTGATGGCATAGTTTATTCACAAGGAAAGGTCTCCAAGCTCCCTCTTGATAGGAATCTAAGTTAGGCCATGGGGCTGTTATGGATGTAGTAATAAATACAAAAATGTGATTGTCCATGCTAGAAATTAAATTCCAGCTATCCTTCTGGCAGGCAGTATTGTCACCATTAGAATTCTGTAGCAACTTAATGGCAATTCATTGTATTCTAAGAGAGGTTCAAATGCAATCGCTGCCACTATCTCACCTGTGCAGTTCCTGAAAGAAGGAAGTGAAGCAGGCTGTTTGGTCCTGTGTATTATTGCATAGTTGTACCCACAATACCATATGGAGGCAAAAGGTCTGAAATGTATGTTACACTGTCCCCAACGTAGCATAGTATAATTTTCTTTAGTCACTTGAGGGTATTTCCAAGATTTCACTATGGAACAAACCATGATCACTCTCCCGCTCATCCCTTCCGGATTATCATTCTTATTTATCATTCCAGATTTAATGGAAATTGCATGACCTTGTGAACTGATAAGTATATACAAAGATCATGGAAACAGTTACATGTATTATGTGGCAAAAATTATTCCTCGTGTTCTCATAGGTTTGGAGTGTAGGTCTAGGTGGGGGGTGGTCACAGTAATGAACCTTTGTATTGCATGTAAATTGCAAACATATTCTATCTTTCATCCTACGCTATTCCTTACTTTTCGCATCTTGTTGCTTCTGTAGGTCACACCTGTGTACTTTGATTCTGTTAAGATTATTCTTTACTAACAGGAGTGGGGAACATCATGTAATGTGACTTAAACTTAACATACAGATTTGTATCCTCTACATTATTACTGGCCGCCTTAGATTGTGTTTCTGATGTGGTACATTGTGGGTAAAACTCTATGTGTTAATGTTATCTTCAGTACTCCGTAACAATATTTTAGAGTTGTGTTGCATGTGGTTTTCAGAGAGACATTCATAAAGGACTCGCAAACACAGGGTACTAACCCCAACAAAGGAGACAGTCTACCTGATGAGCAAAAGAGTCTAACATCAACAGTCAAAGTGAAAGAAAGGCAAGAACACTGATGTTCACATCATAACAGAAGTCAAGCTCAAAAACTCAACTGTTACATCTCTCTTAATCTCTTAATTTACATGTTGAAAGATGTAACAAGGGCAGTGGTCCACAAAAGGGGGGCACTCCACATGGGTCAGAGCTTCTGAGGGAAACACTCAAAGAACTAAATGGTTTTTAAATGTATGTAGATGCACTAGGACTTTTCTTCAACAGGCTGAACTTTGGCATTCACAGTTTTAACATGACAGAATGAAAAACGTTAATACCAGTACAGCCAAATCTGTGTAAGAATGTCCAGTTTTAAAAACCTAATTGTATGCACCCTTTGAATATCTTCTATTTATTTCAATTTTTTTTTGTTATCCCATACAGTGAGATGACTTCATTTTTACTAGTGTGCCCATGATAAGGAACTGAATCATTCCTTGCAAATTCTATTCTCCGTCACAACATTACAGGACAAATCCCACATATTTTCAGCTCTATGTAACATGTTGGCTGGGCCAACCCCACATATGCACATTTCCAGTTTGTCATTTTTTATCACACCGTCTCTGAATACGCGCATATTGTTTATTGTTTGAAGGTGTAAATCATCACTTCTGTTCAGGGAATGTAAATAGTTGAAGAGCATACAGAATAGAGGGAATAACAGAAAATACTACAGGGTGAAGTAGTGGTTAAAATTTTGGCAGATAAGGAATCCAGTCTTGAGAGTAGGCCAGTGCCTAAAATGCAGAGGTGAAAGTTGTAGTTGGTTAAGTTCTGAATATTATAACACACTCTTATAACACACAACCTCTTGCTATTTTATAAGTTATACATTTTCTAGTCATTTTTTATGATTTCATGTTTTTAATCTCATAGCTAATATCTCCCTGTATCACCAAGTGCAATCTGCACAAAATTCTCTAATTCCAAATTTCAAGTAACATATTTATTAGTATTTCAGCGTGTAAATATTGTATAAGTTGCCATATTATATTTTTAATAAATGATTACTGATTGATTTTTTTCAGTGATCGGTTTGTAGTCAATGGTTCATGTGAAGTTTTAATTAGGTATCACTCCTAATTCTATGAAGGTTCTGAATACGGGTTATTTTGTCTTTCTTCTTGCTCACAGTGTAAAGCTTATCACAACATCTCTTATGTTTCTTTCAATTGTAATAAATCATGCTTATCTGCAGTCTGTACCCTAACCAGAAGTTGACACAACACATTACATAAGCCAAAGGATAAAGCATTATCTTTTAAGGACCAAGGCTGTAATTTCCAGTATACCTCAGGGGCCCAAGGTTAAATATCAAAATCATTGCTACAGGTGCATTTTTTGACAACTTTGGTCGACACTGGGCCACTCACCATGACATTCAGTAATGACTTACGTCAGCAACGGGTCCTAAAAGTTTTAAGTACGTGAATTTTTAAAACTGTTTGAAGGGAGTTCTACTAATCTGTGAAGAAAATTCTACATAATTTGCATTTACACATATATTGTTTGTTTTGTTCAATTTCGTGTGCTGAGGTCTTAGATGAGTGTTGTAAGTACGTGTACACATAAACAGAGTTTTGATGTTTTGCTGACCGTGCTTCTCAGTATAATCTTAGCAGTTGACCAACTTTATGCACAAATTCTTGTTTTTTAATAAGTTTATTATATTCCTCTACATGTTTCGAGCACTGTTGTGCTCATCATCAGGAGGTCTAATTGTATTATACAACATCTGGTATCATCACACTCTGTAGGTGGCTGTCCAGTTTGCAGGTTGAGAGAGGAGTCCTCTCTCAACCTGCAAACCAGACGGCCACCTACAGAGTGTGATGATACCAGATGCTGTATAATACAATTTGACCTCCTGATGATAAGGGCAACAGTGCTCGAAACATGTAGAGGAATATAATAAACTTATTAAAAAACAAGAATTTGTGCATTAAGTTGGTCAGTTGCTAAGAACATACACAGAGATGCTTCACTTATTTTACTGTTAAATATATAATATGTGAACAGACTGTCTACAGTAGCATGAAACATACCAACTGCACATCTTTGAATTGTTTGGTAATGGAGCACCATTTTATCTCACAATTCATAAGTGCAAGCGGTTTTCAGGACCGAGAAAAAAGGCGTAAGAAATAATGTGACACTATGCATGAATACAACACAGCTTAGCTTTGTTAAAAGGGAAACTGGGACCATTGAGCATGCAACTTGTAAATATTCTGTGAGGACAAAATGCAGAGATTCAGGATATTAAAGCAGGAGTTTGTAGAGTAACAACTGTGTTTGAAGGATTTAACATTATTGTGGGATGAATACAATCATAGAATATGCATGTGTACAATATGTATCAAAAACTAAATTTTTGCAGTTTTTCATTACTTTAATATTTAACTTCTGTTTCTCTATCCTTCACTCTCTCTCTCTGTCTCTCTGTCCCTTATGAATTGAAAGCCATATAAGAGAGAGATCAAAATATACATACATACATACACACATGCATAAATATGTACATACATACATACGTACATACATACATAAATACACACATACACAAGCACAGTTATGTGGATCTTAACTTAAAACTACATATGCAAGGGGTAGCCAGGAATTAATTAGGGCAAGGGGTGTGGATTAAGTGACACTGAAAGAAAAAGACATGAATGGTCAGTGGGGGTCATTTTTGTGACAGTAATTAGAAAAGATCTTATAATAAAAATGAAAAAAATATAAAAACAATATAGGTCATCTGTTAAAGAGTTCTAAATTTTTTTTTACTTCAGTGCCCCTTCAGAAACATCACGGTATGTTGCAGGTCATGTTAAAATAAAAATCACTATAAATCCGATTTTCTTGGTAAAAAAAAAGCCAATACAAGTTGGAATTTTCCAACTGCCAAATTAAAACATTCATCTTCAAATAAGTTCTGAATAAGCTTATGTTATTGGATGTAGAAATTGTGGAAAATAGATTGCATATTGACATTAATGTTTACACATATTTTTATCCAAATTTATTTTCATTCATGCTGACATGGTACAGCTGCAGTGGAGTATTGCTGATACTCTGTATGTACACAGAAGGTTTCAACCTGTGCCAGTCTTTGAGGAGTGTGAATCTTGGTCATTTAATAGGTCTGCCAAAAGTTTGGCACTTTGGAATATGGAAATTGGAACTTCATTGTGGGTCATTTGAACCCCCTCCCTTCCCACTGTGAAATGAAGCCCTCCACAGGTCCTGGGAGAAGCTGAATGGACTCTCAAGAGATGTATATGGACAAACCTCACTGAAATGTGTCACTTAGGTTCACTTTTAATTCATTGGTGTTGTAGACCCTTGCTTTTTACAAAGATACAAATACACTTCCAGCCATAACTCTTGAAGGATTTTTTAGACTGATAGCAAACACTTTGTATATACTGATAAAATTAGCATGATATAATCCTTGCAGTAAGTATATCAGGTTTTGAAAACTTCTAGAGTAATAAAATTGACATGTGCCTTATTCGTGCTACATAGTAGTACTGGTACTTATTTCATCGGTTGTTTCTTGATGTTTGTCAGGGCTGTAGTACAGAAGTAATTTTAGAATTTTTTAAAATTAAGAGCATTTACAAAATGGACAATAACATAAGAAATTCATAAAGGAACTGGTGAAAAGCCCCTTCATGTTGCCATAATTCGCATTCTTGCTTCATTTTATTTATAAAGGGAAGTCATTCATTTCTGTTAGCACCATGGGTTCAGGTCTGATATCTGTGATTAGCACCTGGGTTTTATTTGAGGGTCTTCTGGGATGTGATGCTGTGTCATTCAGTGAGTGGTTCCCCTTTACTTCTTCTTTATCCTTGAAGATGAAGGCATTATATTCTTTGAAAACTTTAGGAACCACTTGCCTGATGTCACACTGTAATAAACCAGAAGGGCTGAATCCTTAGATACAATGCTATGAGAACCTCAGATCTCACAGAGTAAGAAATGAGTTCTGAGGGTGAACAACGAAAAATTTATTTTATTATTTGCAGGTGAAGTACTGTCATTTTGTATTTTCTGACATCCAGTTGTAGGCCTGGAATGGCTAAGAAAGAGTAGCTGGTATACTTTTTATATGCTATAACAGTGAACTTGGTAAATATTGGTGGTGATAGTGTCATCAAATTCACAAAATTGTCATTTGGGAATAAATAAGTGAAAGATTCTTTAGTAGTTTTGTAATAAATATGATCAGATATAACCTTGAAAACTGGGATAAAACCCACATCTGTACAGAATGTTTCATGAAACAAAATGACTGTACAAGAGTAGGATGGTTTCTTAAGAAAGATGGAAATTTATGTATTTTGGAAGTGCTACAGCTTAGTTTTACCATTCATGGCATCATTAACTAATTCACATCTTGGGGTACCAGAGTACCAGAGTACATGTAAATTGATATCTTAGATGGCCTGGTGGTTTAGGCTGTCGCATGGAAGGTGAAAGGCCCAGGTTCAGTCCCTGACTGGGATAAAATTATAACTTAGATCAATACTAGATCACATAGATAGTTGCTCCAAGAATATTCAGACTCTTGTTGATAGAAAGTGTTGGACTGCCAGACCTTTTGAGGACCATTGCATACGGTACTGGTGGAATGGATTTGACATCCCTGTGGTTGGAAGTGAGATTTGACGGCACTGCAGGTGGCAGTTGGATGCATCCATTGCATGTGGTGGTGCATGGCTCAAGAAGATAAAACCACGTATGGTTGTAAAGTGCTGTATCTGTTGCATTATGCTTTGTAACATGACTAACTGACTGTCTGTGCTTAGCTTTATGTAAAACTTTTGTATATTCCTATTATTTTAGAGAATAATATTAATATGCATGTTACAATAGGTAGTATAGGTGTTCTGTGTAATTTAATAAGTGTATGAACTGATCCATGAGATATTAAAAATTTTCTACACCATAAAAAATGAACACAATTTTCAGTACGCTTTGACATGCATTGGCCAGGGCTTTTTTTAAAATTAGTTCCACTTCTTTAGTGATGATGTAGAAATTTTTTTCATCCTCTCTCAGGTCTGCTTTCAAAAAAAAAAAGAAAAAAGAAAAAAGAAATATTACTGTTCAAGGGGGACACTGATAATATATGTCTACCATATTGTTGATTGTTTAACAAAATGCAGTTTTTATACTTGATCTTTCCAAACATCTGTCAAAGTGAAATCTTAGTTAAGCTGCTGAATTAATACATAAACACAGTATAAGTGGTATATTTTCCACAGTCTTCATGTTTTGGTTGTCTTCTGATATAAAATTCCAGTCCATGGTCCTGCTGCAAAATCTCATGCCATGAATTTGCTGTGTGTTATGAATGGAGTAATTTTGCCTATTTCTGCACAAACAGGAAATAGAAAGTCCAACAATTCTTCATGCTAGTGCATTCTTATGTTACTTAAGTAATGCCAAAGCAATCATAACTTTTCATCTTTTTGCATACATGTGTTGTCAAATTTATTCTGTGCACACCTTGTAACTTTGGGCGAAAAAAGTTTGTTTCAGTAGCCAACATCCACAGTTCCAGTTGTGAAAACCTCATACATCACTAAATACATTTGGATTTCTATCTTTAGCCACCCAAATTTTAAAGTAAATTCCTTTCAAATTGAAAATAAGAATTGTAACTTGCAAGTATAAAAATTAATTCTGTGTGTTGTGCATAAAGATGTTGATTATTAAGTGTGTTTGTAACTCTTTCTGAGGGTCCCATAATGTGCTTTCATTTATATGAAACAGGGACACAAGAACAACATTGGAAACTAATTGCTGCCAGCATAATAACTTTTTGTCTCACGGATCAGTGTATGGAACTGGACTTGCAGTTTGTAAACTCATCCACCATAGTAGCATATAACATAAGTGTCATGTGTCATCTTTATTAAGTATTGGACCGAAATGTAATGATGCCACCACCAAATTTGTCACATTATGCCAATGTTTTAAAATTTGTTAACATTTCATGTATAAATATATAAAAATGTACTTCTATACGTATTTTCCATGTTTGCCTTTTGTCTTTTGTCCCGTGTGAAATGTACATCATTGGCTTGTATATTATATGTTTCTTGAAATTTATGTACCAAATATATATCAACATACAGATTTTAAACCGCCCTATCTCCTACTTCACGTGGTGTATGTGGTATACTCTTTACACGTAACAAGGATTGTAGGATGTGCCAGTTTTAAAATTTGTCATTACATAATGATTCATTGGATTAATAGTTGTCCCTCTCCAGCCAGTTCAGTTAGATGTTGCAATCATTGTATGTGTTTAAAGGGTGTACCATATGGCTATGTATGCTCTGATATCATTAGGGCGCTTAATTCAGGAAGATCAATTTGTGCAATATTGTTAAACACATAGAGAAAGTGCTCAGTGGATGAGATTGTTTGGGTCACAGAGGCACTGTTTGGAAGATAATATTAAAAAACACACCTTAAGAAAGCGGGTTGTAAAGACATGAAATTAAATGAATAGTTGGAGGTTATAAAAGTCTTTCCAAACTTTATGATATATTTTAAAATTTGATAAAATTGGCTAAATGACTATCAATTGCTTAGAAGAAATCCTGTGCCTTGTACTCTTTTACCAGCTACAGTATTGGATCTATAACGCCATTGGTTCTCCATACACCAGTGGCAAAATTTAGCATACATCAGCACTGATGTAACAGTGCATGATTATCTCCAACACTTATTACTCACATTGTCTGATAATAATTTTAAATTTTATGATCTTCAGTTACAAAACATATGGTCACATGCGAGTTTAGTAAAAATTTTACCTACACAGGGGGGAAGGACTACTTATGCTGTAAAAATACTCGTATGCCATTATTAAATAGTGCATATTGCTTTCTTATATAAAAGAGGAAGTCTATGATAATTTGAGACATTCTTCATGCAGTTGCAGGTGGAAACAACTGTTCTGATGGGAAAGAGCCTTTTAATTGACAGAATAGGAATACAATAATAAGGTTAATTATGATAAAAAATGGTACCATTATGAAACAGGCATCTTCCTCTTCCATGTTATGCATTCCAATATTTCTCCTATTTAAACTTTGCCTCATATATTTGACCCTGGTGGACACATTGCATAAAACTACGTTACTCAGCCATTTCCACCTTAAACATTTTTCACTACTGTATGTGTGTGACTATTGATTTGCTTCACTTTTGTGATGTGTGTACTGTACAAAATTGAATGGGACAGCCAACAGATTTATGGAAGTGGATAACATATTTGTTACAGTGTGACATTGTTGCTGGTGTGATGTATCATGCTACAGTTTCTTGGTTTATTTTACGTATAGTATGTAGAAATCTTAAATTGATTCAAATTTATGATTCTCTTAACTAAATTATTTCATTGGATGCTGAATAATTTTATCAGGTATTAATTTTGAGAAGATGTATTATATACTGTTTGAATTTTAGTTCAGGTACGTTTGAAATGTGTATAACACACTCATAATATGGCGGTCCCTCAGTAATCTGGATCCCCAGGTGGTCCAGACAGTTTTGGGCCTACTGTAGCTCAGTATTCCTCCACTGAAATTATTATTACAGTACATCATCATCGTCATCATCATCATCATCATCATCATCATCAATGAGTACAGTATTTTCACTTTAAGAAGTTTTACTGTAGCATTGAATGATGACTTGGATGTTATCTGTACTGTGGATATATTATATTTATTTTATATTATAATTTTAGCTATACTGTGGAATTTCCCGTTGGTGGTTCAGATTCCTGTTAATCTGAACCACACCTTTCCCCTTATGGGCCAGATGACTGAAGGACTACTGTATTGTGGTGTACTAGGACTCAAGTAAAGATCAAGTTATTTCTGTGGCTGTAATGTATGCCGTTGAGGTGTATTTGTGATCATAGAACTAAAGATCCATGCATGTTAGAACTTCATTCTAGATGGAGATATGTGGTCAACTCTAATATATGGTACATCATCCCCAGTAAGAGTCATCTTAGAAATTATTGATGAGAGGTTTGGTGAATTCCAGACCCATAATGGTGAAGAGAACAATCCAAATGCCCTTAATAGATATGAACCCAGAGCGTCAAGCATACAGCCAGTCACTACATCAATTTACCTATCATATCTCTCACTATTAGGCAATAATGTAAGTTAGAAATATAGTAAAGTGTTAAGCCCAAAGACAGAAGAAAAATGTAGATAGTCATGTATTTTACAAATTGAGGAACTTGAAATATCTAACCCTGCTTTAGAATGTACTTTGAATTGAGGGTTCTTGTCTTCTGGGGTGTTTTTCTATGTAGCATCTCTCTTCATTTCCAGGATGTACCACCTGTTGAAGGTGAAGTCACTGTAAGTCTTCTGAATGTCATAATATGTTAAATTACCTGCTACTTGGAATAACATCCCAGAAGACAGAATCTTCAACATGAATGCTGTGGAAAATCTTTTTTGAATTTTTAATCACAGCACAGTATGTTAGAAGTTATTAGTTCATTTATTTTTAGCCATACTTGTAATCGAATATGATTACAGCATAATTTGAGTGCAGAATATTTAAACACACATGGCTGCTTTCATGTTTTGTTGCCCATTAGCTGGGAGTGCTCAGTCGAGTAAATGACTGGTTATGGCATCAACAGTTTTTGATTCCTGACGAAGGCAGGGATTTTTCTTTTCACCACCATTTCCAGCTAAGATATGAGACCCTCCCCTGATCCCCCTGCCCATTGAGAACTGGACACCATTTTCTTGGGTTGTAAGGCAGACAGATGAGGAATGTGGCCACTTGTCTTCATGTAGCATTGAAGTGTAGACTGCCTTTTCTATACAACTTCATGTCATGGTATGTAGGCACAGGAATAGATTCTCTTGTTTTAATTCCATTATATGCAAAGTTTTCCACAGGAAACATACAAGCTCTTTAAATTTTGTTCATTTAGTTTTTATTATAATGTGACATTATAAATCAAACAGAAAAATCTGTTTTACAAAGTTCACATTGAGATAGCTGGTTGCTGCTTGCAGTAGTGACACGGAGAGTGCTGACCATGGACCAGCTGAGAAGAGCAAGAAACCCAAGATGAATCTCACATATATCCTAAAGAAGAAGAAGGATAAAGTGGCTGCGGATGCTGAGGACTTGAAAGTAAGGGATGAAAAAACCAACTCTTGGTTACTTGTCTTGTCTATTGATTGTTGTATATGATTGTTTTTTAATTGTTCATGCATGGGAGAGATGATAAATTCGTACTAAATTTTGTTCAAAAAACCAGAAGGGAAGAGATCAATTGGAAGGTATAGGCACAGATGAAGTAGTAATATTAAAATTCTGTGTGGTTTTTTGTGTGGTGTTGTGTGCTTTCCGGCTTCTCCCATGATGTAAGTGATATCTTCGCTTTTGTGGAATGTTATACAGCGTATATTGATAGTTAGATACTGACGTTTTGGGACAATGTATTGGTCCCATCTTGTAGGGTCATGCAGTCCTGTTATTCTTCTTGGACTGCTTGACGCTTGAAGTTGGGACCGATAGGTTGTCCCGAAACGTCAGAAACTAACTACCAATCTATGCTGTATAACATCCCAGAAGAGCGAAAATTTCATGCTGTTGTGTTGCGTGTTTAAGCAGCACTTGTACACTTTAAAATGGCTTGGGTTGCGTGACAACATCACGTCATATAAATCCATTTTAAATACTGGATAACAAATCACTTGTTTTAATTACTTGTTTTCCATCCTTATTTCAGTTTCAAAATGTAGCCATGGAGACTGAGAAGGTATGTGCCGTAATTTTGTGATTTTGAATTGGAAATTGTGTTATGATTGCATGATTGAAAATCCCTTTCTTCTTTCATCACTCTTCTCCTCTTCCTCATGTTTTTTGTGTTCTGTTCTCTGTATTCTCGGAGTTTGTATTGAGGTTTCAACCAGTTCTTACTGAATTAACCGTTCTGATATGGTACCTGGTGCAATAAGACACTTGAAGATAATGTTGAGGTCTCGTCTCCTGTCATGTGAGCATATGAGTTGGTGCAGAGGTGCAGCTGTATGAGATTTGAGTATCTCGCTGTGATGAATATTAAGATAATGGTATCTTTGGATGTGACACCATGCATTATGAGAGGTCTGTTTCGGAGGAATGTGCTATTTGTTTATTCAGTGTTGACCTTGATGTTTCTCATAAATTTTGACATTCAGGTGACCATGCATCATGATAAATTCTTATAATGAAACCAACTAGATGCACTAATTTCTCAAATTTATTTTTGGAATAAAACTCTACATGTTTTGGACAGTTCCTCTGTCCATAAGCAGGAGTTTTTAACTGTACACTCACACACACACGTTTGCGGACAGC
>Ga0123352_10007661_pt1 | contig 16694 bp, 10 predicted proteins | sample TergutLab28metaG_FD_89700 | JGI IMG/M metagenome (GOLD analysis project Ga0123352, IMG submission 89700) | Labiotermes labralis P1 segment gut microbial communities from Petit-Saut dam, French Guiana - Lab288 P1 | ecosystem: Host-associated > Arthropoda: Insects > Digestive system > Gut ... | reverse complement strand
TTTTTTCTCTTCAAAATGCAGTTTGTTTCATAATTCTAACATATTTGGTTCCTGTATTATTCACATTTTATATACAGGGTGTGCTAAAATTTAAAAAAATAATTCCGGCGCCAAAAGGTTAATGTAAATTTTGTACTGTTTCTTTAAAGTTCGTTTATTCATTTTCTGTGCAATTTTTTGGCTGCTTCTGGAATTTGAATCACTGTCACAGTCATTGGGCCACTTCTGATTTGTGTTATTTCTGTTTCTTTGTGTTCCACATATCTTCATTCCCCATGTTCAGGACCTGTAATAACAACGCAAAATGGTGTGTTGGTATTACTGAGTGATGTTCCCATTTTGTGTGCTCAAGGTGAAGAATGTGTGTAAGGGAGATCACGTCTATCAAGTGCATGTCACATCTCTGAGATGGTCGGGCATTTTAAGTTTAACTTTGATACTTATTGCACTAAAGTTACTGAATGAATTTAGTTTCGATTCATGTTAGACCATTGTAACCTGCTTTTGCATCAAATTCATTGGAGTAAATTACTCTTAATTACAGGAGTCAACATTATTTGTATGGAATGAAATGTACATCTATTAAGAAAGTACACTTCTTTTAGGTGAATTAGCAAAATCATAAAAAGCGACTGTTAGCTTCATCATGTCTGTCCGTTTGTCTGCGTGGAACAACTCGGCTATCACCAGGCGGATTTTCTTGAAATTTGATATTGGAGTATTTTTCGAAAACCTGTTGCGAAAATTTCAGTTTCATTAAAATCTGACATGAATTTCAGGTACTTTATATGAAGACGTTTGTGCATTTGTGTCTTGCTGAATTCTCCTTAAAACGAGAAATATTTCCAGCAAAAGTCGTAGAGAAAATGTTCAATAACTTTATAACTTCTTTTTGCAAATTGTGCCCTTTATGAGATAATGTGGAAAAATATTTTAGAGGCGGACAGGTCATGTATGACGATATAATATGGCGTATGCACATTGCATGCTGGATGCCTCAGGCTACAGACACACACCAAGAATATGTAGTACTTATTGCTTTTCCACTGCCACAGCGGTTGCTCGAACGTGCCTCAGTGTTGTGTGTATATGTACATTGCCTTTCATGTTGTTGTTTCATGTCAATTGTTTGTTTCCAACTGCAAACTTAATAGAGAAGACACAATGCTTTGAAATTTATGCCTTGTAATTCCCATCATATGCACTTAACAGGATGATATGAAGGTGTTGCAATAGAGTGTTTGAATGTACTTGAGATCATCATACCAAGTAGCTTTTAATCATACAAGTAAATATGAATTGCCTGACTTGAGTGTTGTTTCTTCTGTACAGTTTTAGCTGCTACATGTTTTGATGCTGGTAAGGGTTGTGACTGTTTCCCTGGCGAAGAATGGGCACTTCTACTTGTAATCTCAACACAGGTTTTTCTTGGTTTCCCTGTGTCTATAAGCAAATGCTCAGACGGTTCCCAACATTCCAAGTTGCCACTACATGCTTCTCATGTAGCCCTCCTGACTTAAATCCAGTAGTGACCAATTTCATATTTTGTTTACATGTAAAATAACCACTGCCATTGGGTGACAACCCAATTTCAGTAAATAAATATTATTATTATTATTATTATTATTATGTAATTTTGTTGTTTATCCTTCAGAACTGACACATTTATTGAACATCCAATTGACAGCACACCAGAAATACTGTAACTGGCAACTGGACAACGAGGTCTGCCAGCAGTCAGGATGGTGGATGTAAGGCCTGGTGCTGTAATACCTGTATGCATGCTTCATGAGTTTGTGAAGTACTGGAAACACAAAATTATGAAGTTCTGAAGACACTTCTGCTTTTTGTGGATGTCATTTAAAAAAATGTCTCTTTATATGGTAAAGAATTTGTAGTCTGTGGAAGTAACACCTTGTTTTGAAATTGTGTATGCTGTAATCATGAGTACAAAGCAGGCGATTTCACGTTGTGTGGTTTCATTTATACTTCACGCAGTTCATCTCATAGGTACGAGTGAGGGTAAGGATAGCAGCTTCGGTGGTCTAGCGGTAGCGTGCTGTCTTTAAGTACCCAAGTTCGCGGGTTCAAACCCGGCCGAAGCCATCAGGATTTTTCAGGGTGAAAAATTCCTCAGCACGCCTTCCTCCGGAAGGGAAGTAAAACCATGGGTCCCATGTCGCAGATTTGCGGCATGTAAAAGATCCCTGAATTGACGTGGAAGTCGCAATTTCAGGCAAAATTACCAGTTAATTCTCCCCCACATAGTTTCACCTTTCGCTACTAGGATCTCTCACGTCGTTGCGGACGTGCGGGTACCTGGCGGCGAACGTGGGAACGTCCAAATAATAGGCGGGGGGATTAGGATGAGTACAATAAGCCTATAGGCTGCAGTACATCTGTGGCATTGGCCACGGGCCCTACTGAAGAAGAAGAAGAGGGTAAGGATAAGAGGTTAATGCGGTCCCTTGCAACCGTAAAGCAGCTGTAATGCCAGCTTTATGTACCATAATGTGTATTGGTTTGAATAGTCTGTATAATGCTAGTGTTATTGGAAATGATAGTAGTTCAGTGCCTCTCTAATTTATTAGGATGCTAGTTTAACAGCTGTTTATTACGCCATCTTGATGAGCAACTAACTCTCTCTTCTTAATACCAACATAAGCACAACAAAAGAAACATCACTCAGAACACAAAATTTTCCTTCAAAGGTTTCATCATAACAACAGCACTATGACATATTGTGAGAAGAAAACTTCATTCTTCTAGGTTATTACACTATGAATAGAGGTAATTCCTTACTGACATTTCAAGACAACCCATCTTCACGGGTCAAGAATATTTTTGGATTCTTTACCCTTGAAGATGGGACCAATAGGGTGTCCCAAAACATCGTCAGGTATTTACCACCACTCATTGTGTAATACCCTAGAAGAATGCAGTTCTCATTTCTTTCAAGTCAGTAGCCTGAAATCATAACGTATCATAAAATTAGTGTAAAATACGTAGAGCACAAGTACATAAACATAAAAAACACAGGACGACGACGACGATGATGATGATAAAATTGTGTGGTGGGGTGTGTTGTTTCTGACATTTTGAAGGTACTGTGATCCTCTCAGACATTGCGAACTACATGCCTAACAACACAGCATCATGTCACAGAATTTAATCTCCACGAAAATTAATGTCAGGTAGTGTTTCCTTCAGCATCACCTTTCCTCATGCGTCGGTCAGTGAGGTCAGTCAGGGGGATTGACATTGACCACACTCTGTATGTAATCACCCAATTACTGGACATAGTTCAGCCATTTCAATATAACAATCAATAAATGCTATCTTAATATATAATTCATAATGGAGTTCATAGTTATAATGAATTGTATTTTATTTATTGCATTTATTGGTTGATATAATGAACATGAGAAAATGCATGGTGTGAGTGACATAATGTTCAACTGAGTACAGGAAGAGCAGATTTTTGCTGCATCTGTTGGAGGTCCTGACCTCTTCAAATGTTAGAAAATGCCAGCAATGCTGTTCTGCGAAAGTAAGTATATACACAGTCCTGCAATAAGTTCTGTCCCAAGTATATTGTGACCTAGAAGGGAAATGAAACAGAACATACACTTTTCAAGCCAAATAATTTATTAGCAATAGTTTTTTTTAAAGTTTTTATTTATAATAATGCCACCAAAATGGCTGCCGTCTGCCTCAACGCAAGCCACTCTGCTATCACAGGACGCACTGTCTCCAGGGGGATCTCTGCCACTGCTTTCACGAGGGATCTCTTCAGGCTGTCCAGGTTGTTGTGACGCTTTTGGCAAGCCATGTCCTCCAAAAGAGCCCACAATTTATAGTCCCAGGGTTGAGGTCTGGACTCCCCAAGGACCAATCCTCGGTGCTGATAAAGGTCGGAACGTTCCTCCACAGCCACTCTTGAGTCGTGAGTCTTCTTGGCTTTTGGGCAGGAACTGAGTCCTGCTGGAAGACCCATTCCTGACTACTGAAGAGGGTCATGTTGAGCTGTTTCACATCTCCTTGTAGCACATCCTCTTGATGCACTCGGACACCAGTTTCACCCCTTTTTGCACAAATGAAATGTGCCACCCCCTGTTGGGACGCCTCTACCAAACCATGATGTAGGAAGAATGATGGCAACCCTGCACCCTCAGAATGCACCTCAAGGGACATTTGAGCGTAAATCTTGTTGTTCTGGTTGTTATACTGCTCCTCGATGGTGAAAAATTTCTCATCCATGAAGAAGATGTTTTCATGCCCATTCTTAGCATGCCACTGGAGGAGATGCTTTGCTCTTGTCTGTCGGATCTCCTTCAAAGCAGGAGTAAGAAGGTGTCCCTTGAGCAGTGGTGCGCTCTCATGTGTAGATTGTCCCTGATGAGGCACAACTTGATTGGGTTGATATGTTCAGCTCTTGGGACATGATCTTCTGTTTCCAGAGTGGAAATCGGCGAATCCGCTCCCATACCGTTTTGATATCAGCTTCAGCCCTCACACTTTTCAGGGGTCCTGACTGAGCCCTGTCTTCAACACCCTAGAGTTCCTTATAAAGTTTAATTGCCCGGTAGACGAAATTTTGCTAAATTTTCAGTGGTTTCAAGAGTTTGAAAATTTGAAAATCTGATTTGCCACATTTATGAAGGGCAATCACAGCCACATGGTTTTCCTTGAAACCCCACTCCATGTTAACACTGCGAGAGACATGAGCAAACTGCCTTGGCACAAGTACCTGAAGGGTCAATAGTCCAAAAATAACCAACCTTTGAACCCTTCCATCTCATTGTCTCAAGCTGCAGACCACATGAAATTTGGGACAGAACTTATGGCAGGACTAATATATGATATTTATTTACTGCAATTGGGTTTCCACCTGGTGGCAGTGGTAGGTAGACTTGTACAAAAATAGGAAACAGACAGCTATGTACAAAAGGAGAAACAATACACAAAACCCAGAATACACAAAATAAAACACAAACATACAAAACAAGAAAACAAACATAAGGAGAATATTAAAAAACATGAGTCGTGTAGCAGTAAAAGCATACATTTTATACAGTAATGTCATGTTCAACACAGAATTTTGGGAAAAACAAGTACAGTATGTACATATATACTATAAGAAATGGCTGTTACCTGTGTAATCAAAACCTGATGGCTGACTGCTCACCTGCATGTAGTGCATTAAGGATAAGAATGTGTGGAGTTTTACTTCCACTCCACTATACATCATAATGGCGTGGCATTTCATTAATTAATCAGATGGACAGCTGCACTTTGTTTAGTCTTCTTGTCTTCCTAAAATGGAACAAAGTAGGCCCAAGTGATTTCCATGCTGTCTGTTCTTCATTTTGACTTCTAAATTAAACCAATCTAAATGGGACATGGTGTTAAAAGTAATGGAATCAGAGGGCACCCCAGCTCGTTTTATCTCAGGTTTCTACATTTAGTGATAACAGCATGGTGGTAATGGCTAAACTCAGAGGCTGAGGTGACATCAGTGACATTTATTTGTAGGTATTGAAATACCATGGCAATTGAACTTCAAAAAATTTGCAGTTTTTTGATGAACAGTCAAATTTTGTGGGATGTTAAACCATGTCCACTGGCAAACGTTTGCTGACGTTTCGGAGAAACTTGTTGCCTCCATCTTCAGGGTCTGACCTCATGAATACAAATGAACATACACCTCTGCCATCCACCATAACAATTAATAAAATTAGCAGGTCTGATGTCAAATCAGGGTATTCATTATAACTATTTTGTCATAAGGTAAAGTTCCTGTCCATACAATGAAGACATGTGGGAGACAGGATGTCTTAACTCCATTTTTTAAACTCAGTTTTAAATGGAGGAATGGTCAGCTTGACGTCCCGGCCGCTTTATCCCTGATACCAATTGACTAGGTTGCTGGTTGTGCCCCAAAGGCGGTCTGGAAGCTTTGGAGATGAGATGCATCTCTTCCCCTTCCGGGAATTGAACCACGATTCTCTGGTTGTCCAATCTGTAGCCCATTCACTGTACCGACTTTACGATTCCGAAATTCGAATACACAAAATACAAATAAGACTATTCAGACGAGGCCAAATCAAGAAGCTCCATAGCTGGACTCCACATCGCCCTCAAGTTGTTGTATAGGGACTTTTTAAAATCTAACTGTTGTTTTAATTACTTCCCGTCGGCTCGATTGACTTATAAAACGTCGACATGTGACGAACAATGTGCTTGTTAGATGTAACGCGTGTCTGTGACCCGAAGAAAGTATTTCCAGCACCTCCTTTAAATGTGGTGAACCCAAACCTACTGATAACTGAAATACGTTGAACTAAAACTAAACTCAAAGCAAATTGGAATAGCTGCCTTCCCTGTCGTCACGTGAAACAGCCTTTGCGAGGTACAGATGCCAGTTATTAGGTGAATAATGTCCTTTTATTTTCTGCTCCTATCGTATAGCCACTACCACACGAGTGGTTTTGGTGAAACCCTCGTCGAATGGTGCTTTTGCGCTGACTGACACGCCGTTGAGGATTGTAACATCCGCGACACACGCGATGGTGAGCGAAAGATTGGTAGTCATGATTGTGCAGTGTACCCCGTGGTAAAGTGCCATTACCAGCGGGACTTCGTTTCTGTGGTTGTGTGATGATTCTTTCGATAGTTACCTACTCTTGTCGACTGAAGTATTCGATAAGGCTGTACTGATGACAGTGTACACAGGTCGCCATTTGTGGTGCTGCGGAACGGAATCGTGTGTTAAATTTGTGTTGAGTGAACTTAAAAATTAGGCCGGAATTTTGCAACTCAAGAGTTTCTTTCGAAGTGATGCCACGTGACACCATCGCAAGAAAGTTATCTTTAAGTTTTTTGGAGTGATTTTGTAACGTGTAAAGTTTATGTGATTCTTTCCAAGCGTGACACTTCATTGTAGTGAGACCGGTGAACTTCAGTTACAGAACACAGCTGCATTCAATGTAAGTACATGTATGAAAGTATTACAATTTGCATTGTTTTCTTTCTGTCGTATATTTTGGAGACACGTGTAACTTGCTGATTTATATATGTGCAATGAGGTGTAATTAACATTTTACCGTGATAAGATGCCATTTTAAAATTTCATCTCACGGTTCCTGCGCGTATGGCTTCCATAGTCCTGACGTGAATAATGTTTGGTTTGGTTAGGTTTACATATAAAGCGTTTAATAGCTGGTGAATTGTGACTGTTGTTTAAGCAGGTGTGAACGCTTCGTATTTTTACGCGTTGAGTTTAGACTTCAGTGACAGCAGCAGAACTTTCAGTATTGCCTGTTCTGAACAACACCGGTTTTAAGCCCATCACATGAAATTTTGGCCTTTCACAGCTCTGGCCGTGAATATTGCTGTCGTATGCCATTGGCTGGGTGCTGGTAGCAGCATCTGCATGTGTCAGCATATTCAGTCAGCTGTACATCCTGGTAACTAGCTACATGCAGCACAATCATGTTTACGAAGTAGATATGCACCGAGCTGGTTGAAATTTCCAAACATTTTGTAGGATGCAAAGGTACGTTACTGTATCTTATTCGTTTCTGTGCACTGATATCTCTTTTTTTATATAAAAACCGACAGATGCACGTGCGTTTCCAATACAAATTTATTAGCACTGTGTTACTCTGAAATGTTTCAGCCATCAAAGGGCCATCTTACTCTGGAAGTGTATCAGTTGTACTCCCTGAAGATGGCCCTTTGAGGGCTGAAACATGTCAGAGTAACACAATGCTAATAAAGTCAATTAGTATTACACAAACGTACGTCAGCACAATCTATTTATTCTATAGTAAGGCTACATGTTTCGACTAGATGTTAGTCATCTTCAGGCCCCTACAATTTCGTTACCAGATGCTAATAAAGTTGTGTTAATTAAGTCCATTTTAATATGAAATAGTTGTTATTGTGCTGACAAGAACATACCATTGGATCCTATCTTGAGCCTGATGAATACAGTTTACTGTTGCAGCCAACTTCAGAACAATTATAATATTGTCATCCCATCTATATTTACATATCCCAAGTGGCTCTCACCCTTCAGGTTTTACAAATGAGAATTTTATGAACTTGCTCAAAATACGTGTATGTGCAGAAAGTGGTTAGATTTGACACATTGGCCTGCCGTTATATTCTGCTGTCTTTGTTATCGCTTTTAGAGCAGTTTAAAGTTTATTGACATCACATCTTAGTAGACAACAGTTTTCATACAGTAATTATTCGAATAATATTGACCAAACACTCTAAGAGTTGCTTATAAAGAATCAGGATCAAAAGTAACCTCAGATCCTACAGAGTTACTATACAACTCATCAACTCCATGCAACCGAGTCCTTTAGAAACTTAATTGGGCAACAGATTACTTGCCCGTAATTGAACTTGAATGTTTCCTACCACATTCAAAATTTATTTCTGTTCTACAAGGCCTTGTTTAATATTTCGTAATAGTCTAGTTTGTTGTTGCAATATGTAAGGTTGGAGGACCACCTTCTGTTGGCTGTCTGCTACTGTCTATTCAGTGCATTCACAGGCACTATCTACAGTTAGATGAGGACGTAGCATGATTGTAAGAGACCCACGTAACATGCATGCATTAGCATGGAGCATAACTGACTGCGATTACATATTGCAAAATAAAATACATCAAGTAATTACACAACAACAGTTTATTTTGAATATGAGGTACAAATACGTTATTTGTTATATGCTACTACAGAAATAAGGAATATTATAGAACACAAATCCTTATTATTTAACTTACATAGGCTCAAATAAGATGCCTTACCTAATGTCTCCAGATTTCTTGAACAGGGCATTGCTTCCCACAGGTGCATTATATCTGGTATTTCATAGTATTCTGAGCAAAGATAGAAGTGTGTAGAATATCTGAGAAAGAACTGAAATGGTGAACAGATTCCAAATGTAAAGCCTGAGAACATAATATGCAATGGCATGTTCAAGGAATCCAAAGTGTTGACGAAACTCCACATCCAAGTTACATTTACATAATCTAAAAAAAAAAAAATACTTTTACCAAATGCTCGTTTTATCCATGGTCCAAGTAGCGGAAGGATAGAATTATTATAATATAGATTGTGATGGATAGTTGCAACTTTATGCTCAGTAAACCACATAACATACATGATGCCAGCAATAACAGTTGTGTGTTGTGAAATTAAATACATGTCTAGGAAGTGTGTCATCCCTGTTGTGTGTGTGAAACTTGGAAATATGTATGTAGTCAAACACAACTGTGTCACATGAGGTGTATTTAATGACTATATAATGGACAACTACATGTTTCGAGACCCCCACACTGCAGCATAATCGAGGAGAAGGACGATGAACAGGCCTCCGCACGACTACAGAACTTCATACCTGCCGAGCACACCCCCACAACAGCTTTATTTTTCTGTATCTGTTTTTGTTTTGGGTTGTTTTTATTAGATTCCTGTTTTTTTATTTTGTTTTTGCTAATAAGGCCCGTATGTAGAGATCTCTACACCACGTGCGCGTGCATGCTTATAATAAGATCTTAACTTCCCCTAAGACAACCTGAAGATGGCCAGTACAGGCCGAAACATGTAGTTGTCCATTATATAGTCATTAAATACACCTCATGTGACACAGTTGTGTTTGACTACATACATATTTCCAAGTTACACACACGTTATGATCAATGAGTATTACAGTTAGTATTCTCAATGAAGTTATATTAATGATGATCAGATATAAATTTCGTTAACCTCTTGTGTGGTTATGTGAATGGCATGCTACTGCATGTAGAGTGGTCGCTGAATCTGCGTTACGGCTTGTATGACCCCCCCACCCCCGTTTTCAGTGGTGTTTAGTGCAAACAAATTGAAATGCAGATTGTATGGTTATGCCATGTAGTCTGGCAGAAGGTTTCCTGATGTGTCAGATGGACCTGCTGCTGCCTCCATCATCGGGGTAGATGAATAAACTGCATGGGGAAAGTGAGGTTAAGATATAGGGACAGGAGGAGAGAATACAGCTCTACAAATGAGCCAGAGGGAGACGGGGATGGGAGAGCATGATGCTAAAAAATGGGGCATAGTTCCTACTAGACTACATGGCATCACGTTTCAGAAGACATTATGATTTATGGTCAGTGCTGCAGGACCCTAAAATTAAAAAAAAAAAAAAATCTCATTATAATTACATTAATTTGGAATTCATTGTTCAATGGATCAGAGACACTGTATTTAAACAAATGGAAAATACGCTCTAATATTTATGATAACAAAAACTGTCAGTATTGACTGAGTATTGTTTATATATGAATAGTAAATTATGCTATGAGAATTACAAATTTGTAGGACAAAAAATGGTTAAATAATGTGACTGATGTACTTATGCCAAGAACATCGTTAATGAAATGTTTATGAAAATGGTAATCAGATGGCTTCAGTATGGATATGAACTATTACATTTTAAACAGCATTCAAATTCATAATAAACAAAATTAAGGATATTTAAATTACTATGAAATTATGCATGTAAATTAAAACTAATGGATAACAAGAAAGAAAAGGGTAGGGTTGTAGAATCGTGAGAGAGTGGAGGTAAAGCTCCACACATTCATATTCTCAGTACTGAGCTGATTTGTGAGGTTTGCTTCATGCTTTGGCCACTTCTTCACTGGGGGAAGAGACCCCACTGTATCTTAAAGAAGAGAATGGTGTATGGGAACATTCTCCTATCTTAAAAAATGTTACTTGGCTTAATTTAATATGGCCAATTACATTTTGTGTGTGAGAGAGACATAAAGGTCTCCATTTTTTCCTGACAAATATTGTTTTGTCACTTTTAACTACCATTTCACTCTGTGTGTGTGTGTGTGTGCAGTCAGATGAGTGACAGTGACAGTACATGACAAGTATTTGTCAGATAAAATGAGGACCCTAAGTTTTGCCATAACACAGTGGGGTCTGTCTGCACGGACAAATTCTTAATTGGCTATTCACATTAATCACCTCACTTCTAAACAAACAGTAGGGTGACAGTGATGAATGTCGTATCTAATTTAGTGACATACAGATATTCAGAGATTATTATTGCATTGTGTTTCCATAATTGATAAATCATTATTGCATGTAGTAAGCAACAGTGATGATCTGTCACTCTGTTTTGTGACATTTGTTTACTTATTGGTTCTGTAGATTAATCAGCTTTTTTATGAACTGCTCTGCCATGTGGTTTTGTTGGTTTGCACTGGTTGAGCATGGTCCTACTGTAACTGTTATAGTCTTGTTGTGAGGTTCTAATGCCTCATCTACCACGAATTCCTTCCACTTGTCACATATGAGAATTCTGAGTTCACTGTTGGTTACTTTATACATTTGTCGTGTCTCATCATGTAAAACTATGAAAATAATTCTGAGGGTCATTTTTCATTTTGTAATGCATTGTGATGCATAGAAATCCATCACACTGTTTAGATTGTGGCAGATTTGTCATTTAGTATCTGTTGTTCACAATGTGTCTGATCCAGTCAAGATAGTGCGCCACTCGTACATAGACCCCTGGAACGCCATGCTGTCCGCATCCAATACCCCAGCTGACGATGCCCACAACTTGCCAGGTACCACCACGTTCACACACCATGGGACCACCACCATCACCCTACAAAAGAAAAAAACACATGTTCATGTATTACCTTGAAAGTGAAGTACATGTGTATTGTGTCATTTGGTCACTCCTCTTGATACTATAGTTTGTTTTAGCCTCAAAGTACTGTCAATCCCCATTTCTGTTCTTACGGCTACTTGCACGTGTGTTTTATTCTGTCTTTGGGATTCTCACATAATTTAATCATGTACACAATTTGTTATTGTCATTATGTGATACTGTATGTAAAGAATGAGATGGGCTATGTGTGTATAACGTAATTTCAATATGCGTTTGTGTAACCGTTGTTACAGCGCACAAGCAATGAGTACAAATATTACATATTCTTCTGCTTCTGTTGCCTTAATTATCCAGCAAGCAAAATGCATGCTGTGTATTATATTGTCATATTTTGGTCTGTCTGGCTGTACCATATAATTCCACTTTATATCACAAACAGCACAAGTTTCAGAAGAGAAGTTATTGAACCTAAAATATGTGTTTTGTTTTTTTTTTTTCTGTAACTTTTGTCTGAAACATTTCTCGTTCGTAGAAGAAATAAGAGAGATCTTATCGTAAATGTACATTGGCCAACAAGTAATGTACCCTTTATTCGTGTCAGATGTTAAGAAAATTTACATTTTCTCAACATTTTTTCAAAAAAAAAACTGCAGTATCAAATTCCATGAAATTCTATCCACAGGGAGCCGAGTTCTTCCATGCGGACTGATTGACTGACTATGCTGAGAGTCACTTTTTACAATTTTGGGAACGGGCCTAAGAATATTTTGGAGAAAGAGTGTGTTACCTTGCATGCATCCTTCCCTTCCTCCCCTCCGGCACAGATCATCCCCGGATGCAGCTTGTAATCGTACCCCAGTCGAGTCTGCTGCAGTTGCATTTGGCACTGCTGTTGTGATATGACAGGCACATCGACTTCCTGCAATGTCATGTACAGTCGTTGGTTTTGACGGAATCAGTTGGATTTTTAAAGCACATATTGTGGGGAGAATTGTTATGCCATGCCTCAGTATAACTTGCTCCACAACATAATGATGTTCATCGAATCTGCTAGTAGTTATTGTATCATCATCTTTGATTAGTCTTCTTAGCCTGTTCTGATTCAGTTAAATGTGTAATTGTTGGCACAGTTACTGACAGTAGATTCCATTCTACTGTATTAAATCAAAAGTTCTGTTGTTAACTGGTCAGTTTAACAGTATGTTCGAGTATACTGCATACAGGTAAAAATAATTTAAAAAATATTTTCCTAGTTCTACAATGTAGTAAATTTTCATTTGAGACATCCCCATTGTGTTCAATAATCAGTAGAATATGTATACAATTTAACAGTCTAACACAACTTTCTATTAAGTAATGATGTAATTATCTTTTTATTGTAATTACTTATTCAAAAAATTGTGTCAGACTGTAAAATTATATATATATATATATATATATATATATTCTACTGAACGCAGTAAATGTTACAATATAAACTGAATTACAACAACCGCAGGCACAACTAATTTTATATTCACAATGCAATGCTACGTGTTTTGACCTATCAAGGTCATTGTCAGGCTGGTAGAGATTATGTTAAAAGAATACAGTTGCATTGCCAAAAATGAGATCTCATTCTCTTTCCAGTTACCTCTCATGTTCATGCGGCTCTTTAAAAATGTGCATTAGAGTTGAACCAATGTAAAATTGGTAAAACATTGAAACAGAAAGGGGCGACACGTCAGCATGGTGGAGGAGTATGGCACTTCACCTGTTACACAGTTTTATGCACGCCGTGAAGAATAAACAGCAGAGTGACCAGGTCGACCAGTTCACCGTGCTGATACTTCACCTTCTTCTACCTTTTCTACCCATTTTAAATTGTTTTAACTTTAATGTACTTTTTTTTTAAAGTGCCGTATTAATATGAGATATATTTGGTAAAGGAGTGAGATCTCGTTTTTGGCAATGCAACTGTATTCTTTTAATACGTTCTGCACTAGCCTGATGATGACCTTGATAGGTCAACACATGTAGCGTTTTATTGCAAATATAAAATTAGTTGTGCCGACTGTTGTTATTGTTGTTGTTGATTTTATATTTCAGTCACGACATACAACAGGATGTACACCTTTAAGTAGTAAACATTTGTGAAAAATCATAAATATGAATAAAATAAACAAAGAAATGTATTTGCATGTGCAATGTTATATACAAATTTTATGTACTTTGAGCCATTTTTTTTAGCATATTCATATGTTTTGATTTGGATTTAAGGTACGTTAGTGGGCCGTTAGACTTGAATGACATTTTCTGTACGACTAGTGTAGACTCATCCAGTACTAGCCTTAGTAGACTGCATATCCAACTTCACATGCTTTATATGCAGAAGAGAACAAACCTTCAGTATATTCTGATATTTGCCGTACTCCCCGAATGCGTCTTTACCCCATCCAGTTGTCCAGCACCTGGACCCTGCGTAGTCAGAATGGGGGTCAGGTAGACAGGCAGGGGCGATGTGGGGACTGCGAACGGTGTCTGCGGGCTGTGTAAGTCGCAGGATGGCGATGTCGTTATACAGAGTTCCGGCGTAGAACTCGGGGTGGATGTGGACTGCAGATACGTCATGTTCCTCATACGGGTAGAACTCGACATCATGGTTCACATCCCATTCACCAAGGCGTACCCTCAGGTCTTGCCCGTTATACCTGCAACCAGAATATTCATGTCTTGAGGAGCAGTTCAATTGTGATCATTAACACAATGGGAAATACACAAACGTAAATTTGTCCCTGTGCATGCCATGAAGGCGTATGGGTGAGGGGTACAGGTGTAGCTCCACTCATTCTTAACCACAGCAGTAGATGGAGTTGAGTGGTCAGCTTTGTGCCCCGGTCGCATAACCTCCAGGTAACGCACATTGGTACCCTTTGAATAGGAATCTGGGTGGGTGACAGAGCTGGTGTGGACATTTTCGAGAAAAATCTCGCCCCTGCCGGGATTCGAACCCCGGAATGAGAGGTTAGTGTAGCAACCAAATAGTGTATGGAGCGTGGGACTGGATTAATCTGGCACAGTTGCAATAACCAGTCTCAGGCTCTTGTGTACTTGGTTGTGAGTCTTTGTAACGCATAACACGGAGGGAACATTCAAGCAGATGAACGACTGTCAGCTTCTCGGGAATGTCATCTGCATGATATCAGTTAGGTTGGAGTCCTGTTGTAGGACGGAGCCATGAGGACTTGCGTTTGCTCTTCGTTTTAAAAGTCTGTCGTGTTTCTGTGTGTTTGCTTTAGTTTTAAAAGTCTGTCGTGTTTCTGTGTGTTTGCTCTTCGTTTTAAAAGTCTGTCGTGTTTCTGTGCGTTTGCTCTTCGTTTTAAAAGTCTGTCGTGTTTCTGTGCGTTTGCTCTTCGTTTTAAAAGTCTGTCGTGTTTCTGTTGATGTGTCACAACAAGAATTAGCACTTACGTTTTGACGCAGTGTGCCGCCGTGATGACGTGCAGGGGATCGATCAGGGTCCCGCCACATACGTACACACTCTCTTGGACATCCTTCTTCAGGATAGCGGCCTGCCATGGATATTCTCCTGTAATTGTAGACATTGTTCCTGATATGCATTGGTATTATTTCAAATTGTAGACATTGTTCCTGATATGCATTGATATTATTTCAAATTGTAGACATTGTTCCTGATATTCATTGGTATTATTTCAAATTGTAGACATTGTTCCTGATATTCATTGGTATTATTTCAAATTGTAGACATTGTTCCTGATATTCATTGGTATTATTTCAAATTGTAGACATTGTTCCTGATAAGTATTCGTATTATTTCAAATTGTAGACATTGTTCCTGATATGCATTAGTATTATTTCAAACTAATAAAATAATTTCAGAATTTCACGCAGGTAAAAGTTAAGACCATTGTGATCTGGGCTATGACGCCGTATAGTTTGGTAGATAAATAACATCGTTTCGAATAAACTCTCGTATTCCATACTGAGGGTACAAGATGGTACCCTGATGAGTTATGGCAGCAGTTTCTACCGAAAAGTCGGTACGCGTCTTCAAAATTAATAGTTGTCACTGGTGGGAAGGCCTATATCTAAACAGTACGATTTTGAAGAACTCTATTGCCAGATCAACACGCCTTGAAGGCGTATAGAGGTTAGGGAAGCGACGCTCCACGCTATCTTACGATGGACATTAGATGGAGGTGATCTGTAAACTTAACGCTGAGGCAGTTTTACCTCTGAGGATATAGCCAACGACGTACATGGAGTAGGAGACTGGATGGGCCCCAAACTCCAGTAGTAACAACGTTTTGTGAGAGAAGTCTCTGATCCTTGATGTAAATACGATAACTGCTGTACACTGCTGTAGACGGCGCAGCTGTGAGGTGATCTGAATCGTTATTGGTTGGCCCGAATTGAAAGGAGGGGATCGCGAATCTTTTCTGAGTCCGCAGTCGCCAAGTTGATGCACTGTAGAATCTCATTTGTTGAAGTTTTATTTAAAGATGCTGTCTAGTTGAGGGCATGTAGCCCCGGTATTTATAATTTTCAGGTGAGACATCCCTGTTGTGTTGAATGAACAGTAATATACCGCGGTGGTGATAAGCCCTTAGCCCGACCAGGAAGGAAACAAGCTCGGAATCATGTCAGGGACGCGCGCGATTTCAACAACATCGAGACGCGAGCTGTCATCAAGATTTTTTTTTTTTTGCAAAGCAAGGCACTGAAGGAAATTCACGCCATTCTGACAGAAACATTAGCTTGTTTCCTGCCTGGTCGGGCTAAGGACTTTTCAGCACTCCTGTATAAATTTATGAAATATACAGTCTAACACAACTCTGTTTTTAATTTGTACACTCGCCGAACAATGATACTACCGAGAAAGACAAACTCCGTGGCCTTAGTCCGCACGCGAACTATACCGACAGAGCGGCCGCCGCCGGTCGGCGAAGTTAGTGCCAACTTTTGCGGATAGAGGGGTGTCACGTGGTCAGCGCAACGGGTCC
>Ga0123352_10007660_pt1 | contig 16695 bp, 8 predicted proteins | sample TergutLab28metaG_FD_89700 | JGI IMG/M metagenome (GOLD analysis project Ga0123352, IMG submission 89700) | Labiotermes labralis P1 segment gut microbial communities from Petit-Saut dam, French Guiana - Lab288 P1 | ecosystem: Host-associated > Arthropoda: Insects > Digestive system > Gut ... | reverse complement strand
GGCTACAACACGTACAGAGGATGGACACAAACAGACTACCAAAAGTGGCTACAACACGTACAGAGGATGGACACAAACAGACTACCAAAAGTGGCTACAACACGTACAGAGAATGGACACAAAGAGATTACCAAAACAGTCACTACAATATCAACCGAAAGGACGAAGGAACATAGGACGACCGAGGAAGAGATGGAGGGACCAACTTCGTCTTGAGGACTAAGGAACAGGAAACACGCCTAACCCTTCATGAACATGATGATGATGATGATGATGAAAAATACAGAATTATTGAGATCCAAAATTTATGTGTATGTTTCAAGGAGTGTTTCTTTAGAACGATTAAAGACTGGATATGAGAGTGACGATTCTGATACATTAAGGAGGAAGCTATCCTTATGCCCCCTAGTAAAGCATATGGGGAAGAGGTGTGCTCCACTCATCCTGAATCTTGGGTTTAGATGTAGGGAGGTTGCTAGCTTCACACAGTGGCCGCTTTACCGCGAAGGAAAAAACTCCCCTCGTATCCATTGCATAGGGGCTGTGTGAGTAGCTTAATAGCCGATGTGGAGTATTGGTAGAGGATGCGTATTCGTCCTTGCCGGGAATCGAACTACGATGTCTCAGTCGTCCAGCTCGTAACCCAGTCACTATGCCAACGGAACTATTCCGGCTTCCGGAGTGATGGTGATTAATATCAAAATTAATGAGAAAGGAATAGAATTCGAGGTCGTGATGTGATTAAGTCTGACGTGTGGTAGTTTATGGTGACGACGCTGAACCTTACGGATCCGTAAGGAAGGAAAATATGGGGAACAAATCCAAGCTTTCCAGGCAGTACGTTTAATCAGTCTGTGTAGCGTACTCCCATGTCACCAAAACAACACTTTCGCTACCCCACCTGCTCTACGTACATCAGTGAGCACAGTCGTCGCCAGAGACTCGAGGGTTCCTCCCGGCTGAGTAATATAAACCGCAGGAAGTACAGGTAGTGGGCAAACTTTACCCACCACGCAACGATAACGAGTAGGGGCTCCGTATGACGTCACATGCGTTAGCTATTGTCAGTGCCATGGCCCTTGGAATTAATTTCGTATGTCTTGGAGAAAGTAATCGTATTTTTAGGTTTTAGGTAATAGCAACAGTCTCATTTGAGCCACACCCTAATTTGTGCATTTTGAGGCCTTCTCAGTTTAATAATACGACTCAAACCAACACTTCTAGTAAAGGGGTAAGAACGAACCGTGATCCCATTCCCCGTTTGCTCGTCATGTATCACAACGGGATGTAACTAATAAAGCCGTCACTTTCACTTTGACTCTGAAATATATTGAATAATTTATTTTAAAATCATGCTTAATATTATCGTCTTTGGTATTATGTGACTTGCAAAGTATCTGAATTACTGTTATCATCGTCCACAGCTAAAATGCAGCCATCTTCAGAGGGCATCACAGCGCTCGGACTAGATGTATTAGGTTTTTATTAAGTATTACAACAGTCAAACATTTTGGGGCTTTAGAGTATTCAAATACATTTTCCGTACGATCTACCATTATTGTAATCTTTGCATAATTTTAGTTCTTTTTCTCTCCATTATTATTTTACTTATAATTATATTTTTATCGCCATATGTGTTGCTTCTGCACACCTCGTGTTACTTACGTTAACTGATTACAATTCGAGGTCCGTAGAATTTTTGGTTTTTAGTAGCAGTTCCATCTCCTGTATTTCGTTTCTATGACGTTTCTCTTGTAATTTTGTTTATTTCGCCTTTTGCTTTTGTTGTATCACTTCCATTTTATCATTGTATGTCTTAACTATGACCTGCTATTCATTTGTTATTACTGTCATCCTGCCTTGTACGCTTATGTCTGTTTATGTTAGCTGTGTGTCTTGTCCCTCTTCCCTCTCTTGTTTGTCTATTTTCATTTTCATAATGCAGGGACTGTTCAGAGTGCAGTGCTTTTAATCACCAGACATTACTTAAGACGCAGTTGTGAATTTCCATTTTGAGACAAGAGCGTCTGTATATGAGAAATGCCTGTGAGACTGATGCTGTCTTGCCAACGAGGAGAAACCTTGGAGTTGTATAATTTGTATACTTAACCGTTTAAATTACAGTGGTAATTATATGTACCACCTGCTGTGAGATTAAGGTACTCTGAAATTGGCCTCACTGAGCGTTTTATATGATTCTCCCAGTAGAGAGTGATTATTTCCCAGTGGTCTTTATAAGGAACTCATGTTCTCTGTGAGGTAGGAATCACGTTCGTGGTCGTAATTTAATATTGTCGATGGCACTAAAAGGGTCACTTCTCTCCGCAATGATTACTCCGTGTTATCTTAATTGTAAACGATGTTTGCGTGGAGTCGGCTACTTTTTGTTCTATAAATTTGATCTACCTATGGTAGTAGACACCACGCTTAGCCGTAGCCTGATTCCTGTCTGATTAGTTTGTCTTCTGAGGTGTTATATTTTCGACAGATGTACTTGCATACATGGACTGCATTAAAAGAAGCCACAGCAGCTTTTTCCAGCATTCATCCTGATTATGTTTGAGGCTGGACGTCTTTTGCTGTGAATTCAGTATCAGTCATGGTACCTCGTCGCAGTAATCTTGCTACCCAAAGTTGTGTTACTGTATGTTACGTGGAAGATGCGACGTGCAGGCGCTGACTGGCTTGTCTGCGTCACTCATCGGTTGAAGCATTTTTAGGGCGTTTCTTTTCTGCGTCGTGTTTGTCGGTCCATTCCTGTGTCAACAGAGAGCAACTCGGCCCCAACTGGACGGATTTCATTATCTTTGATTGATGATTTTTAAAAAATCGGTCGAGAAAATGGAAATTCATTGAAAATCTGACAAGAATAAAGAGTATTTTACACGAAGACGAATTCACATTTTTGATGTTATCTCGTTGAATTCTTAATAGAATGAAAAACGTTTTAGACAAAAGTAGTAGAAAAAATCAGAATACACATTTAATGTTCAGTGATTTTTTTTTCAGCAAATCTTTTCATTTAGGAGATAATTTGGAAAAATATGTAAAGCTGGACAGGCCACGGATGACGATACGAAGCTGTACAGAAAGTGTTATATTTGCATGCCGGATAACTGAGGCTAGAATAGAGACCTACGTTTATAATGGTTAATACTTATTGCTTTTCCACGGCAAAAATAGTCACGCGAACGCGCCTCAGTGTTACGTTATACTTACATTGCCAGTCGTGTCCAAATTAAAGATGGTGTAACTAATTGCGCACGCTTTCAGCGTGGGAATGTAACGCGCGGCTGAAGTGGTTCAACTTAAATATTTGTTATATCCTACAGCAATATAAGATAACAATTTGTCATTGTGTTAACAAAATGCCTCTCCTTTTAGTGAAACGAAACTATGAAGGTTTTTAACTATCAGTTGCATCTTAAGGTCGAAACATTTTTCGGGTTTGAGGCAGTGTTGCTGTTGACAACAGTACAGGACGATTGTTGACTGACTGCCTGCTTCTTCAAAGGACAGACCTGCTGAATGTGTAAAGTTTCACACCGAGCAGTGTTAAGGGCGAAGTGGGCCTGTCACGTTCTTGCTTTTGGTATACATAGGCTTACGTAGCCTATAACAGAGACCTTTTACTATTTAATTAATTTATTTTTGAGTGCTTATTTCTGTTGTTGCATTAAATTATAATCGGGCTGTGAGTTCATATTTTATTTAAACGTTCTACATATTATATACGAGTATATCTTTATCTTTGCACCGTGCATTTCGTAGAGTCATTTAATCAGCACACCAACTAATGCACATACATAAAGTTTTTTTTTACATTAAAACGTTTAAAATCGCTCCAACCTGTTTCGATCCTAAGATCTTCCATTAGGGAGCTACACTGTTCCTTGCTAAAGCCACATTTTTAAAAACACTCACTGATTAATTTCTTTATATTAACTTGGTGTTGTGGCAGCATGTCGTATTGTGTAAGTCGTACGCTGCTGAGAATGCACCTGACTATGGGTGTGTGTTATTCAGGCGCATTCTCTGCAGCGTACGACTTACACAATACGACATGCTGCCACAACACTAAGTTAATATAAAGAAATTAATCAGTGACTGTTTTTAAAAATGTGGCTTAACAAGGAACAGTTTAACTCCCTGAGGATGATCTTAGGATCGAAAAATTTTGGAGCAGTTTTAAATGTTTTAATGTAAAAAATTTTATGTATGTGCATTAGTTGGTGTGCTAATTAAATAAATATTATATATATTTACATTATATTTGTATATTTGTTTATTTATACCGTAATAATCGGGTATAATATTGCAAGGTAAGAGAGCGGTAAAAAAAATTCAACAGTAAGTATTTTAGGGTAAAATTATGTGCACGTTGAAGCCCTCTGGCAGTTGCCGCCATCTGTTAGACACTTGCAGTAAGTACGTCGCGTATGGGTGAATAACTTTCTCTCTTATCAGTCATTAACGGTCTTCAGTTATAAAGACCTTATGAATATTTTACTGTAGTGCACACAAACGCGGCCGCACACAAAGACAGAACTGTATAAAACCTGTAAACAATTTGTTTTTCGCCACTGCGTAATGTATCTGGAAGTGACTCGGAGCCAGCCCGACAGGTTCGGCTGCCCTTCCATAAATGATGACGTTATCCGTTTCCAGTGTTTTTGTGCAACACCTTAGCAGTGCTTGATTCGATGGACGTAATATTCCTGGACGCTGTGCCGCGCAATGCGGGTTACACCACATTTCATGAAATGCGCAGTTCGCGTGCCGACCGTTACAGGTGGTAAAAAATGATATCAGCACATAGACGAAGGGATGTTTTATGTATTTCAGACTGTTACATTGAGTTATCTCGGGTTTTCGTTAAATGAAATGAAGAAGAAGAAGAAGAAGAAGAAGAAGAAGAAGAACTATTATGCACGGTAGGATTCACAGCTTGCTTGAATAGGAAGGCTAATTATGTTGCATGCACGGAGGCCGTTATGAAATCGCTCCGTAAAACGCCTGCGGTAAAATACTAACATTTTATTTTAATTAAATTTCTCGTTAACATTTCATCACAAGAATAATAACCACATATCTGGCACCGAGAATTCCAGTGGATCAGTAAGGCCGTGAAAGGTATTTTCTATGCGCAAAGGTACCAATAAAGAGCACAGAAGGTTACAGGATTTATTGTCTGAGGTGTCTCGAGGTGTGACTTTCTCTTGAGAACAATACTGGGATATTATCTTAAAATAGATCACTGCCTGTCTTTTAAGTCTTTTTCGACACCCCTTAACGGCCATGAGAAATTCTAGCCGTGTTCAACCAAAATGCAATACAACGTTTGGGAACGACAATACAAATCAGCGTTACGTTATCGATATAGTTAAGGTCTTTATAAATCTGTAAAATGCCCACAACCATTCAGTTCTGAATCTTATCTCCTTCAAGGATAAAAATATGCAACACTACATAATTTCCTGTTAGTGTTAGTGCTAGTGCAAGGCTTTTTTTATTTTCCTTGAGAGAACGTGCGGGATGTTGAAAACATGTTGGGGAGGTGCGTATTGATATATGACATGATATGATATTTTTGTTAACTGCAGTTGGGTAGACATCCTGTGGCATTAGTACCGTACACATCTACGCACAAACAATACATAGAACCAAACAATGAAACAGAATATACAGAACAGAACATACATAACAATGAGATATCATCATCATCATCATCATCATCATCATAAACATCAAGGATTGAACCTTTTGATCCGTTCCGTCTACAAAGTTACAACTGCTCTCTCCAACTTTTCTTCGGTCTTCCAATTGTTCTCCATCCTTGTGGTCTGTAGTGGTATGATTTCAAAGGGATTCGGTTTTCTGGCATTCTTTGCAAGTGCAGAAGCTTGTTCCGTCTGTATTCATCTATCTTGTCTAGTACGCCTGTAATCTGTAGTTCGCGGCGTATGTGGTCGTTTTTCTTGTGATCATAAAGGGTGTAGCCTGCCAGAGGTCTCAGTAACTTCATTTCTGTCGCTTCAATTCTTCGTCTTTGTGAGGCTGTTAGGGTCCAGTTTTCTGATCCATATAAAAATGTTGGTGAAACTAAAGTGCTGTATATTTTCAAAATAGTTTCCGTTCTCACTTTCCTAAAAATAGTTCTCTTAATAGTACCTATTAATTGTAAAAATTTTGCCAATTTGGATTCTACGTCATTGGAAAATTGGTAGGATATACTGCAACCTAAATAAGTAAACTGGCTAACTTGTTCTAGTGTTTCATCGTTTGTAATAATTTTTGTTCTTAAGTGATCTGCCCCAACGAAACCAAATACCTTCGTCTTTTTTGTGGCAATTTCCAAATTATATTCTGTAGATAAGAAAACATAAACGTAACAATAAAACTACATAATTTACGAAATTGAACAAAAGCATATAATACATACAGCCATATATACAATAAAAAAAATGGAACCAAAAGAACATGAAAGAATGCGATAAACGAAAAAGCCACATAAACAGCAAACTTCATACGATCTATGTATCTTCCAATAATGTTAGACACCCTGTTACTAAGACCTTCACTACACTTCACCCAGCTACACTTCTATTGGGTCCTGAATGGGTGGAAGTAGCAGGAGGGTAGGCAGAATTGTATCGTGAGGAAGGAAGGTGAGGTGAAGAGGAATGCAGTTGTTGTCATGGGAATGGCCCTGGCAAATTCGTACAGATATTTTTGGCGGTAAATTTGAGTGGAAATATTGTTAAATTACATATGACCCAGTGATGCATGTGACAGAACTGTTACCCTTGTAGGCCTAATAGCAGACATTCGTGAAACACTTGCGACAGAATGTGTGTTTATTTCAAAGGTTCATATAATCACCGTACTAACTACGACTACAAAGGAAATGATGTTAAAGTTGCATGACTCTAGAGAATGATTATTATGTACGATGAACTTGGAAAGGAAGGGAAAGGAAGCGGTTTGTAATCCACAGTCCTTTTCTACGACCCTCCACCCCTTTTTAAAATCCGAAATGACAGTTTGCTGTTGTCGGTCGCATCTCAAACGATCACAACATAACCACGATTATACTGCGAGGCAGCAACTTTAAAGTACTAAGGCATTAGTGTTTCAGCGGAGATTTAAAAAACAATTTTCCGGATTCGGGTTTTCGATGTTGCAACTGTTTTTGGAAGAGGTAACACGGTCATTTCTTTTTGTATTTAACGTCGCTTTGATAGCAGCATGCGTTGTGTGACATCGAATTATGGAATAATTATGAAACTAAAAAATTCGTAGCCAACCGCTTAAGCAGTATTCACGAAGAGAATTGCTTTTGGAAAAAAAATACCTTATGGAAAATTGAAAGTTGGAAGAACCGCGGACGTTGTTACAGCATTCCAAGCATTATGGTGTATAATAGCGTATTCCATTCCGGAAGAAATTAAGAGCAGATTGAGGTTAGGAAATGCTTGCTATCATTCGGTGCAGAATATTTTGTCTTCCAGGTTGCTATCCAAAAATTTAAAGATTAAGGTATATAGAACTATAATTTTGCCTGTTGTTTTGTATGGGTGTGAAACTTGGTCGCTGACATTGAGGGAGGACAGGAAGCTGAGGGTGTTTGAGAATGTGGTGTTGAGGAGAATATTTGGACCTAGGAGAGACGAGGTAACAGGGGAATGGAGGAGAGTGCATAACGAGGAGCTAAATCATCTGTATTCCTCACCCAATATTGTTCGGGTGATAAAATCGAGAAGGATGAGATAGGCTGGGCATGTGGCGCGTATGGGTGAGGAGATGGGGGCGTATAGGATCTTGGTGGGGAAAGAGACCACTGGGGAGACCTAGCCGTAGATTGGTGGATAATAGTAGGATGGATCTCCAGGAGGTGGGATGTGGGTATATGGACTGGATTGGGCTGGCCCAGGATAGAGATAGGTGGCGGACACTTGTGAATGCGGTAATGAACCTTTGGGTTCCGTGAAACGTGGGGAATTTCTTGACTAGCTGCAAACCAGTTAGCTTCTCAAGAAGGACTCTGCACCATGGAGTAAGTAAATAAGTAAGTAAAGTAAGTAAGTAATGCGTATTCCGGCGACACTGTAATTTCAACAACCACTAAATATGTTCGGTAAGTAGGCCAAGGTTCGTTATGTGATTAAAATTAATCGACAAATCATAATAGTACCAAATGCAGCTCACTTTCTTCCCCCCACTGCAATAGTAATTTTCAGGACAATCCCCGAGCACACTGACGCGTTTGTCCCATCGTGGCACAAGTTTAAATATTCCATCTCGGTGGATATCGGGCTTTTGCTTTCACAGCCATTCATGATTAGTGATTTCCACCTTTTAGTGTTGTGGAATCGGTGACTTGCCAACAGCTGCTTCAGCCGCCGAAACTGCATTACAGCTTGTTTTGTTTGAGGAGTTATTCTTTATGATGACTGGTCTTCGTAGTGTGTCCGAATCCAATTCTGGGATGGTACCTTTAAATAGGCCAAGACTCCTTTCGGTCCCGTTTGTTTCGCAGTTCTCAGTTACGCTTATAATGTAGCTTGTGTGGCTGAAAAGTCGTCGAATGAGTTGACCTAAGAAATATTGGTGGTGGTGGTCCGCCTGGGTCGAGGTCATATAAATTCCGCTGTTCATGCCACTTCTCTTACAGTTAAAAGCTCACTGTATAGGTCTCTGCCTTTCTGTAACGTGCTGCTATGACATTCCTTCAACAGACTTCTAACAAAACGGTTCTATCAATAATTGTGCTCGAAAAGGTAAAATTAAATTACCTTCCGGCATTATATTTCCACTTCAAAGAACTTAATCGATGTTAACCAAGTTTCTTGATAGCACCTGTAGCGTGGAAGCCACGCACTGTTGGGCAACCGGTAGGGGCAACAGTCTCATACTGTGATAGACGTGAGAACGAATTGCCTTGTTAATGCATCGCTAAATGGCTGCCTAGAAAGTGTAGTGAATTATTTGACTGTTGCGTGGAGGATTTTTCCCACTCTTTTTTTATTCTGTACGGCTAAAGGATTTGTTGTGTTAGAAAGTAGAATGTTGAATGCGTGGACATAGGAGTAGCGGACTAAATGGAAAGGGTTAAGGTAAAGATTTGCCTGTCCACGCCATGAAGGCGTATAGGGGAATAGAGGTATAGCTCCACTCATTCGTAACCTCGGAACCAGTTCAAGGTACGTGGCCTCTCTACCGCCGAGAAAGATCCCCTGTACGTATTGAATGGGAGCATGAGTGGACCTCTGAGCTGGTATGAACGTTTTGGAGGAGAGAAACGCTCTTGTTTCTACCGGGACTCGAACCCCATATCGCCAAGCACGTAGCTTAGTCGGTATACGGACTGCGCTACTTAGGCTGACTGACTAAATGGATTTGACGAAATTACATAAGGAGGATTTTCAGAGCATAGTCACCTTTTAGAGCGATTGAATGTGCGATGGATGAAATACACCAGGAAATTTAGCACGGATGTTGAAAATAAGATACAGGGTGTACCTTTCGGTATCCTGTAATATATCAGCTGGAACACCTTGCTGGACAAGACCAGTTGGAAAGCCCAGACATGTTAGACGAAGGGTTAATATTGCTGCGCTCATTTCTGAAATGTTTGTTCTAGATCTAAAAATTCACTCACGAAAAATATGTGATATTTTCAGTATTACACATATGTTGTTTATAAAACAACATAAAAGGTCATATGAACTCGAATGTTAAAAGTTTCATAAAACGCGTAGTCCGTGTGTAAATTTTGGGTTTTGTTATAAGTAGAGTTAATACAGTTTACAAGTGAGCCATGCAACGTCCTACACTGTATTATACGTACTTCTGTGTGTAATTTTTAAAAAGTAACCAATGTTACATGCTACTCTCCGCGGTCCATTGATTCGTAATGTTGTTAAACTGTGTACAGTGGACAGATTTCAAGAAGCAGGCATGATTTCTTGTGTTCACGCAGGAAAAGTTTGCACAATTGTTGCAAGACGTGGAGTATTTCTTGCAGAGTTTTACCGGGTACAACATAACATCTTCCTTGCCAGTCTTGAGGTCTTCACAGTGGTGTGGTTGAGGAGCTCTTCTTCTGGGATATGACGCCGCGTCACTGGGTGATAGAGGTTCAACGACGTTGAAGATGAAGGCACTATTATCCGTCGATACACTGGGAACTGATTACATAGTGACGCTGCTTTGTAACCCAGAAGAGCGGAGTCTGCGTCCACCTTGTTGAGCTGAAGGTCGGCTTTGTAGAAGTGCATTATCGTATTGAAGAGTTTTCCCATATTCTGAGACAGAGCCCACGACCACCCATCCTTTCTTCTTTTAAGGTCCATTTTAATGTTATTTTCGCATTGCGCCTGGGTTTTCTAAGTGTTTTGTCTCCTTCAAGTTTCTTCACCAAATCTTTGTATGTATTTCTCTTCTCTTACATTCTTGCCGCATGCCTCACTCATATCTTTCTTATGGTATTTGGCGGGCAGTACAGATAATGAAGGTCCCGTTTATTCAGTTTTTTTCCTCCAGTCTCTGCCAGCTTCTCTCTCAGGGCCAGGTATCCTTGAGCATCCTGTTATCGAATACCTTCAGTCATTGTTCTCCCCTTAGCGAGAGTGAAGGCGTAGATGGGAGGATGGTGTATTGTGGTAGAGTATGGATTGGAGTAATGTACCTCAGGATATGATAAAATGGTGGGCTGTTGTGAACACGGAATATTTTCTGACTAGCCGAAGAATCATTGGCTTGTGAAGAACTCTGCTCCAATTAGGTAGTGAGTTTGTAGTGCTTAGTGAGATCTATTTTGTAATTACCAGTGTTTTTTTTTGCGACGAACCATTTTTGAGGAAATCTGTTTGTATCGATTTTGATTTTGCTATATGGTAGGGACTATAGTGGACTGTTAAGCAGACGAACCAGAATTAAATTCGACTTTTCAAATTTTATTTCGGATTTCTATAAGGAATGTGTTCGAGATGTGAATGTGATATTCTAAGATGAGACATACGGACGGACCCCGACACACTTCATTTATGTCGGATTTAATTTTGTGCACTTCGTGCCTCTAACACCTAAAATGGCGGGTGTTTTCTTTCGATCACCTGCTTTGTTGAATGTGATCAAAGAGCGTATCATAACCCGTATCTGTCTTAGGTTAGTCGTTTTGACTTTTCAGAGTTTCGAAAGGCACTTCATCCGAAAGATCGGACGCTGCTGAGGACGTACTGATATTCCATACCTTATCATCACCGTCCCTGTCACGTGTGTGAGGTCCGTTGTAGTAGTTCTGATGCGGTATGAAGTATAATATTGAGGGCCGCAATTTTGTTTAACCCTCTTTGTTCAATAGACTTCACTTAATCAATCTTCCGAGTTTATTGCATGGAAGTGGTATAAAAATTGGCGCCACATGTTTTGTATGGGAAGGGAGTGACGGGTGCGAATTATGTCGTCTTTGCTTTTCACATCGGACAGCTGCGACGCTATGTCGGGTCTACTGTGAACTGTGACGGATAGATAAGCTTGCTCGACAGGAACGAGGAAAACACGGATGGCTCACCTCTCAGTATTAGGCTACTTCATTGGTTCCAGATCAGATTACTCCATAGTATTTGGTACGGTTCATGCTGGTAGTCTTGCTACGCAAACACTTCAGTTCCTGACTTAGCAGTTTCTTTTATTCTATGAGCATTGTCACAAATTGTAAGTAAGCAAAGATGGGCGAATCTAACATTACGCCATTTGTCTACACTTCGTTCACCTTTTCATGTGTGCGTATTGGTCCAGTTTCCCTTCAGTATTGATTGTCTTTCATTGATTTTGCACTTGGATTGCACTAGGTGATTTAGCTTGACGTTTCTCACTCATTGTGGTTACAAAAGCCATTGCTGTTGAAGGGGGAACTACATCAGTCGCGCGATATCACCAACGTAATCCACACACGTGACTGACGGCGTGACAGTGACGTCACTTTCTGCTAGCCTCCTCCACAAGACAAGTGTGGCCAGGGATCGTCTATGCCAAATCACGTTAAACCGAAAAAGTCGCGTATCTTCTATGCCAGATCGCGTTAAACCGAAAATTATCGCACAAATTCGAAAAAATCGTGTAAACTTTCAAGTCGCGTTAAAGGGATATCGCGTAAAAAGAAATCACGTAAAACGAGACTTGCCTGTATTCCTCTTTGGCCCCACACCCTTGCTGTGTTTCCAAAACCCAAATGCTTTTTACAAGCGAAGGAAATTAACGTGGTCATCACTTTAAGCATGCTTGTGAACAGACAGTTGGGGAGGGAGGGGAGGGAAGGTATCAGATCAAGGGAGATTTGGCGAGGATCAGTCCGTGGGACTTCTTTTACTGGCCCCGTAGAGAAACACGAGCAAAGCCTATTGTAGAATGTCTCTTTGTATATTGTTTGCGCTCCAGTTCCACTCTGCTTTGAGGCAATAATACAATCAACAGAGTAGAAAGGAGTAATTCTGTGAATGCTTGACCCTTGACGTTGGGACCCATACGGTGTTCTGAAACGTCGGCGACCACCTACAAACCTACGCACAGCAACATATTTTGCCCACATATTTCGGCCTACGCGGCCATCTTCAGAGATACAGTTTTATCTGTAAGAATTACAAGGCAACTCTAAGCACAGAGAGTGTGGAGTGTGAACTGTGTTGTGTTCTGTGCCATATAGTTCTATCGGTGCCTTCTGCGAATGTGTCAGGGAGCTAGGAAGTTGGTGAGGTGCCCATCCGCATGTCGGATATCAGAACTACTTGTTTAACTGGCATGCATAGTGGTACAGGAGGACTGAGTGAGTAAAAGTAAAATAAAGTAAAGTGGGAATGTAAGGAAGACTAATTATGCAAGTTCGTGGAGCAGAAACCTTTTTCAAGAGATTTTATGCCTCTTAAGGAACCCGAAGTTTTGTTAACCTTCTCCGTGACCCTCCCTGATGCTTGTCCTGAACCAAATTAATTCGTTCCACATCGTAATATTCATTTCAACATCATCCTCCCATCTACCACTAGAACTCCATTTGGTCTCCTTTTTCACGCTATTCAAACAAACGCCTACGCATTTCTCACGTTTTTCATGCGTGCTACATACCGTGTAGATCTCGTAAATCATGTTTTGATCATGTTAGCAAATGTATTGGTGAAGGATACAAATTGTGACTTTTATTATGCACTACATCCTTATATTACTTTCACATTTTTGGGTCAGAGTCTTACCTTCAGGACAGAGAAAAGAAACAGAGAGACAGGGATAAGTGTTTTATATAACGACGCTGTCTGTTGCTAAGATTATACAGTATATCGTCAGTGATAGATTGGTATGGAGCGCTGATGGAATGCTATCGATAAGGAAAACCGAAGTGCTGTGAGAAAACTCTGTTCCAGTGCCACTGTGTCCACCACAGCAAATCCGGGCCGGCGACCAACCGCCTGGAGCATGGCCAACGGCCCGGGAGTGAAAGTAAGACAGAACTTTAGTTATTGCTTTTTGGGGTGAAGTTTAAAATACTCTTATGCTTTTAGAACGCATCTGTGCAAATGTATAACATTTCTCAGAACTGCTCAGCGATACTGGCATAACCTTAGGGTTTGTATAGGATTCGCTATTGATGAATGAATGCGCACATCAGAAATCTCATTTAATTTAGTTAAAGAAGGAGGGTGAATATATCAGAACTGGAAGAGTTTCCATTACTGTGTACTGCACCATGGACAGTTGTGGGTTGTGCTTTCTCACACTACTCGTGATAGCTGCAGGTACATTGTTACGAATCAAGCAGCTGTCATGTAGCTGGTGTATCGTATTGAGGATGCGTGCTCGCGTTGTGCTTACTGTTTACTGTGACCAGACAGGCGTAACAATTCATGGTTTCTTTCGTCATATTTCCGGTAACAGTACAATTGTCGCGCAATTTACAAGTAGTATCGAGCGACAGTTGAGTGTTTATGTGCTTGCCTAGTGTGTGTGTGTGTGTGTGTGTGTGTATGTGTGTGTGTATGTGTGTTTGTGTGTGTGTGTGTTTGTGTGTGTGTGTGTGTGTTTGTCTGTGTGTTTGTGTTTGTGTGTGTGTGTGTGTTTGTCTGTGTGTTTGTGTGTGGGAGGGGGTGGGGGTGTGTGGGTGTGTGTTTTTGTGTGTTTTTGCGCACACACACACACGTAGGCAGATATACACGACGTTTTGGGGGTTTGTTTTACTTCCGTTTTGAAGTGCTCTGTTTCCGACTGATTTATGTTAATATTTGGATGGATATTCGATAATATTTGGATGGATATTCGAGAACTAGGATAGGAGAGATCGTATGCCGGATTGACCTTGCTCAGGATAGCTGAATACCTGTTAGCTTCTTTAGAAGTTCTCTGCTCCATGGTGTTACTCATTACGAACAATGATTGGCATCAAGTCCGGTACTTTGTACAGGGGTTCTGATAAGCCCTTAGCCCGACCAGGAAGGAAAAAATCTAGTGTTTCTGTCAGAATGACGTGAATTTCCTTCGGCGCCTTGCCTTGCAGGAACAAATGTTGATGACATCTCCTGTCTCGACGTTGTTGAAATCGCACGCGTCCCTAACACGCTTCCGAGCTTGTTTCCTTCCTGGTCGGGCTAAGGACTTCTCAGCACCCCGGTAGTATTAGGCCGAGACGATGTGGTAACGTATGAGGCAGTGATCAAAGTACCTGGGATGCAATTGTTTTAAGGTTCAGGCAGTGCCCAAAGTAACATGCAGTGTAATTATATTAATGTGTCAGACAATGTCCAACGTAACAGAGGTTTAATTGTTTTAATGTATCTGGTAATGCCCGACGTAACTGCGGTGTAATTTTATTATCGTATCGTTCAATGCTCAACGTAACTGCGGTGTAATTGTTTTAATGTATCAGGCCTTGTCCTATATAGCTGCATTGTTAATTGCGTTTGAGTGGCAATGAGTATGACTGTTTGTGTAAGAGAAGATACTGCGCTATGAGCACGCATTTTTTAAGTAAATTACATTTGAAAATACACAGGATATCGTAGTATATCTTCCTTTATCACGATTTATGTTCTTCTTTCGCTCTTGTTAAGATGATGAAATTTAGGTCGCTCTGCGCGACTTAATGGCGCAAAACAGAATCCATCTGCAACGAAGAAAACTGCTTCCTCCATCCAAAATTACACCCATATCAAAGGGAATGTAGAATAGCTTTCAAACAGAAACAAAAAAAAAATAGTGTAAGGAAATAAGGATTTCATTCATCTGTTCTGTACGAGAACTGATAGAATGTTAGCGACCTTTTTTTTAGAATGATTCACGTCGAGATGAAACGTGCCGCTAATATCGAAATGTGAAACAGAACAAAAGTTGTGATGGCGATTGGTGCTGCGAAGTTTATGCACAACTGATAATGTTTATTCCTCGCCAGAAGCTTGTGGTTTGTTACATCGCCGTCACAATTCCACGAACACCTGAAATCTACCATTTCAGAAATAAAGTAACCGAGTGACTGAATAAATGGATTATTTCCTTACCTGGTACATGTGCTCCAGCAGTCCTTAGTAGGCTTTCTCCTTAACAAGTGTGTCTAGGCAGTATTCTGGACGATCTGGGTTCAAATCCCGACAGGACAGGGAATTTTTCTCTTCTCCAAACGTCCATACCTGCGCTGGCGTCCAACTAGCCTCTTATTTAATGGGAACGGGCTTTAATTACCGGGGTTAAAGTTGCCGGGGCATGGTGTTCGCCGTGTACCTCCATTTTGCATTCAGGCTATACATCTCTTCCCCTTTATTCCTTCATGGGGTGGGCAGAGACAAGTTCAACGTGAATTTTTGGCGTCCTTCCTCCAGACAGGGGGGTATCATTCTCTCTCGAATCGCCTCCGAATTCCTACTAACTTCCAAATCTGTATACTCCGCAGATCTCATATGTGCATTTCTTGCTATGTAAACACGCGGACATTTACAACAAGGCTTCACTATTTTGTCCTTGCTTATTTTAAGAAGCATTACGGCCTTGTGATGAAATCAGGCTATGGATTACTGCGGTATTATTGGCAGGGCTTCCCTATTGTGCACTCAAAATGTTTCTCATAAAAATATTTTTTTATAAAGTACTTCCCGGCGCAAATAGTTAAAACTGTTACTTTTTTGCGCCTCTGTATTGCACCGCATTGCAGTTTGTTACTGTGAACGCTAAGCAGATTGAAATTTGTAGGTGATAGAGTCGAAACGATTAACGTATGGTAGAATAAATATTTGTCTTTTATATTTGCGTTCATCTGTTTCACGAATGCTGGGAATTATTTCGTCAGCGTTTAATTGCAGGGGGCCGGGTCGTTTCGATGCGGGGGATTTGATAGTACGTAGGGTTAAAGGCAAAGCAATCTCTGTACATGCCTGGACAGCCTCTGAGGGTTTCAGGAGGCTGAGGCTCCCAGATTTCAAGCCAGTCGGCACGTGAAGGTGGTAAGGTTGTCAGCCTTACGCCCCGACCGCCTTTCCCCCCCCCCCCAGGAAATATTCCTGGTACTTATTTCTGTTAGAGGCTGAGTCGATCCCAGGGCCATAGTGCGGTCGGAAGGATTATGTCAATGAAAAATTCCAGTGACACCATCTGGAATCGTACCAGCGACCTTCCTATTTGCAGCACAGCACCTTAACCACTGTGCTACCGCGGTCCCCACTC
>Ga0123352_10007659_pt1 | contig 16698 bp, 14 predicted proteins | sample TergutLab28metaG_FD_89700 | JGI IMG/M metagenome (GOLD analysis project Ga0123352, IMG submission 89700) | Labiotermes labralis P1 segment gut microbial communities from Petit-Saut dam, French Guiana - Lab288 P1 | ecosystem: Host-associated > Arthropoda: Insects > Digestive system > Gut ... | reverse complement strand
TTTCACAATCAGGTTAAGTTTGGTATGATTTTGGAGGGCCTTCGGAATTTCGGGGGGGGGGGAAATTGAACCCCCCCCCCTCGGTGTGCCACTGACCGATGATCTGTGAGAAGTCACTGGGTATACATAACTCTTGTTTTTATCTGGGCTAAAACGATTTGGAATATCTAAGTTTGTAACTGTTAAATATTCACCACATTAAGAGGACTTTCCATATAGAAAATAAACATTTGTGTCGCACATTTCTTTTTTTGGAACATTTTCCAGAAGGCCAGTTTACATATTGATGGACAAGTCCTTCTTGATCAGTTGCTTGTTGTTTAGTTGTTTGAGGTGATTTGTGTTTGTTAATGGATACCAAAAATTCTTTGCTATTGTGACAAAATTGCATGATCAGATTATGTTCAATGCAGGAATCACTACCTTGATTAAAGGCAGATTAAGTTTTGGAATGCTTGCTACCATTCCGTTGAGAATCTTTTGCTTTCACACACAAATATCAGAGTATACAAAAATGTGATTTTGTCTTTTGTGTTGTGTGAGTTTAGTACTTGTTTTCTCACATTGAGGGCAGAACATACAGGGTGTTAGAGAACAGGGCGCTCAGGAGAATAGTTGGGCCCAAGCAACAGGAGGTAGCAGGAGACTGGAGAAAGTTTTGTGATTAGTAGCTTCATCATATGTACCTTTCATCAGATATTATTAGGGTAACAAACTGAAGGTGGGCGAAATGGGCGAGGCATGTACTGTCTGGGGCAGAAGGGGGAAATGTGTACAGGTTTTTGGTGGGAAAAAACAAAGGAAAGATACCGTTTGAAAGGCCTAGGCATAGTTGAGGTGACATACTGGTGGTGGGCCCTTGTGAACATTGTAATGGACCTGTAGGAATTTTTTGAGTAGGTTAGGAACCGTTGGTTCTCAAAAAGTACACAGTTGTATGGAGTTAAGCTCTCCCTTAAGTGAAAAAATGTAGTGCTGAGAGAAATGGAAGGTGAACGTAGGAACTGATGCTTTCAGGGGACAGAGTAGTGGAACGTCACATAGGATTCCGGTGTGCATACCGCCCCTTGCCAGTTTACACCACTTCTTAATTTGTGCTGTCTTATTTTAAGTTGAACGTTTCAGAGCCTAGTGATTGCTTTACCTAGCAACAGGATTAACATTTGAAAATTTTGCATGGTGCTCACGGTGCTCACATTGCCTTTATGTGTTTTTTATGGATCTCAGAACAACTGGCAACTTTTGTCTTGTACGGCATTAACGCACTGGTTTTGCATGACTGCGGCAGAGAGTGTTTAGTGCGCAGTATGCACTGAGTCTGTATGTAAAAGAGATACATTTTTTCTTTATAGGGTTAGTGCCTTTCGGCTGGCTGCATTCAGTTAGTGGTAATTCTGTATATCTGATGGGAATATAATTTTTGATTGACACCTTCTGATTTATACCCACTTCTTAAGAAACACATCTGGCACATAGAACAAGGGCTGGGTGTATTTGATTTAGCACCATACTCTGAGGGCACGTGGGAGATACAGCACTGTGCATTCTTCACTTCTGCACCTGGTGGGGCCAAATGGTCAGCTTCACACCCCAGCCAATTTACCTTCACTGATCAAATATGATGTTACAGGTTGCAGAACAATTTCTGTACCATTGGAAGACATTCCCTATTATCCTGCCTCCACCTCTTACCGTGTCAAACCCACCAATACACCAACACCAACATCAGAACTCAACAGGAGGGAATAACTCTGAGTTCCATGGAGGCAGTGTCGTCGGATCGACCGATAACAGTGGCTCGTCTCTCTCCCTGGCACGAAGAAGCAATAAACACCTGAATATGCGTGACCTGTTTCTTGCACCATCATTTGATGAGCTGGATGCTGTTGCTGTGGACTCGAAAGGAGAGCCTAGGAGACTCAGCAATAAGCAACTTGAGTCTATCAGGGAAAGGGGGTAAGTTAAGTGATGTATTTCTTTATGGAGCCATTGGGCAGTTCTTTTTATTTTCAGTGTAAAGTGCACTGGTAGCCATTTGCAGTGCTCATTGTTTCTCATGTTTAGTGCTGTGTAAGGCATTGGTTGACAGGTCAGTCACATTTTAAGGGTACCTAGTTGGAATCGTACCTGATTACCAGCTATTCTGACTAATGTTTTTTGTACACTGACTGCCATCAGTCATGCACCTCAACAAGGCAGCTGTCATGGCAGCTTAATCACATAGGAAGCCAGCATATATCAGAAATTTAGAGTCCACTTTTACCCCGCGATTCAACTGACCTTATTTATAGAAGTGCCAACCTCCAGCTTCTAAGCAAGCCTGGAATCTTCTGAAAATATTTCTGGACACACGAAATATTAGAAATTTCTTTCCACATCCTTGCAAATTACATAGATTGTTCACATAAACACCACCTTTCAGTGTTTTCACTTATAATAATTGCATGATTCAAACCTGGAGATCAAGGAAGCCATAGTCTACAAATTGTGTATGATTTCTTTGAAAAACAAGCCCAATGATTTTGCATGCACTCACAGCACAAGGGACTGTGACTGTAAGGCCTGTGAACTGCATTGGGATTTTTTGAACATTGTTGTTTGTTATTCTGGCACCATACTGCATCCAAGAAAACAAGTTCCAGATCAGGAAATCCATTGCCTGCCTATTCTGGAAACCACCTTCATTACTGGCTTCTTGTTTCCCTGTTTAGAGGAATTGTCCTACTGCTGTAATTGCATAATGGGTGTAGCTGTAAAAGATCTACTGCCTTGAGAACTGGGGATTTTGGCACCCACTTTGAAGAGCCAGCCAGTGCAAAGATTGTCTGGGGTTTGTGTCAATTGAAGCAAGGATTTTTATAGTTGTTGTTGATTCTTGCCTGTTGGGCATTACCTGTTTTCATTGTTACACCATGCATGTTGTCGAGTCACTCAATTATTATACCAACTAATGCACTTATATAAAATTTACACAGTAAAACACTAAAACTGCTCCGACATGTTTCAGTCCTAAGAGCATCATCAAGTAGCTGTATTACTTGTTCTTGCTAAAGTCACATTAAAAGCCACATTAAAACCAGTCATAAATTAACTTCATTGTACTAGTAGTGTATTGTGGCAGCATGCCATGTTGTATAATGTTATGTTGCGAAGAGTGCCCTGCTACGGATGTGCATTCTGTGCGAAGCACAGAATGCACATCCGTAGCAGGGCACTCCGTGATGATCGTCTTAGGACCGAAACATGTCGGAGCAGTTTTAGTGTTTTAATGTGTAAATTTTATATTCGTGCATTAGTTGGTATAATAATTGAGTGAAGCAAGGATATCATCCAGTTTCTCTGAAATTAAAGTATTATTCTATCATATTTTCCTTTTGTCCGGCACTGAGCCTGTTATTTTAAATTTCTCCACTATTCTGTAAATGATACTTTTAAATGACACTCTTGACACAGCGTAAAGCAGTCCCGTTACAGGCCCAGAAGGGCCCAGAGGGTTCCAGGAAATTAAGGTTCCCAGATTTTGTAACAATGGCGCAGGATTGTGGTAGGCTGTCAGCCATATGCACTGGCTGCCCTTACCCCCAGTAAATGCTCCTGGTACTCATTTCTGTTAGAGGTTGAGTCAGCCCCAGGGCCATAGTGTTATCGGAAGGATTTTATGTCGATGAAAAATCCACTGACACCAGCTGGGATCGAACCAACGACCTACCGATTTGTAGCACAGTACCTTTGTTGATGATGTGCAGCTTTTCTTGAATTGACAGCTGCATACCTTTCGTTGTTTTTTGTCTAGTTACCATGCTGATTATATGTTTGGTAATTAATGGCTCTTCAGGAAGAGAAACTGTGCACAAACAATTCTAAGTCAGAGAAGTTTTGTACACAGAATACTTCAAATTAATGAAATTAAAGTAACACAGTTACTTAACAGTAGCAACATGCTCAATTAAAGCCATGCCTGGTCATTGTTGCGGATTATGCTTGCACCATGACTTTGCATCACGTATGAATTGCACATGTGTTGAACAATTGCAGTGCAGTTGGAATGTGATGTCATTTCCCACCACATGTTTCCACAGATTAACTTGGTGTTGCTTCTTTTTACCTCTTTTCCCTGGTGAAAATGACCTTGGACATAGGTTTTTATGAACTGAGGGTTGTCATTTCATCACTTTGTTGGTGACTAGTTTAATGAGTGGGAATTTTGTAAGGTTTTGATGCAAAAAATGTTAAATTGGGCGATAAGATTGTTATGTCCTGAACGTTTGGTGCTTCTGAAGCAGGAAACATGTATTTTAATCACGTGGAAAAATTTTGGTACTAAAATATTCTAACATCTTATGCGAGAAACCTTTATAAGCAGGGTTGCGTAAAGAAGTTTTAAAGGATGCTGAATTCACATGTTACAAGGATTGAACAGAGCTGATAGTAGGCTTTTTGAAGGCGAAACTGGAGTGTGTGTTTGGGAAACATAATTCAGGCTGGAAACTTAGCATATTTAGCCCTGAATATTGCTCCAAACATTGTGTTTTGCTGCTGTTGCTGTTACCATGGTGTAATGCATTCTTTCTTAACCTTTTGACGCCTAATGTCAACTATAGTGGTCGTACCGCACCGCTAACCTCTAAAGTTGCATTTTATATATTTATTCAACAAATATAGTTACTGAATATTTTAAACATGGTACATACTCTCCATTTTTTTCTCTTCAAAATGCAGTTTGTTTCATAATTCTAACGCATTTGGTTCCTGTATTATTCACATTTTATATACAGGATGTGCTAAAATTAAAAAAATAATTCCGGCACCAAAAGGTTGATGTACTGATGGTAATGAAAGGTACTGTGAAGCTTTATTTGGAACATGGTTCATATTGAGGATGTGGCACAGAAAGTGACAGTCTTCACAGATACATCACTTCATTGAATAATAAATTTGGCTGTGAAAGGAATATATAAAGATATTCCAGATAAATCTGGGGAAAGCTGGATAGTTGGGATGAATAGAAATATTTGCTTCATTCTTTTTATTATGTGGCTTTCTAACTACGTTGGTTATATGGTGTTAATGACAGGACTGCCGCCAGGTACGCAGAGGACAACTATGAAAGGTGAATCAGGTGTTGGGTTGTGATCTGTGAATATGTGTCGTATCGGCTGCTGAAACATTGAACTTCGTGAACTTTGCCAAGTTTGTTGGTGCCAGTAAGGTGCAAACACTAGTGTGCCGCAGGTAGTGCTTTTGTAGGAGTGTGATGGACATTAACTACAATTGTACTAGTAAGATGTACACTAGTGTGCAACAGATGGCATAATTGTAGCAGTAAGAAATACACTAGTGTGCCACACATGTAGCATGATTGTACCTCTACATTATGTACTTGTTTCCTTTAAATTTAAGGGATACCAATAGAGCGTGGGCTGGGTAGCTCAGTCGGTATAGCGACTGACTACGGGCTGGACGGTCCGGGATCGAATCCCGGTGAGGACGAGATTTTCTGCCCATCCAGACCGGCCCCGGGGCCCACCTGGCCTCCTATACAGTGGGTATGGGGTCTTTCCCGGGGGTAAAGTGTGGCTGGGGTGTGCTGCTGACCACTCACCCTCTTCTAGTGCCACGGTCATGGAAGAGTAGAGCTATACCTCTACCCACCCTCTGGGCCACACTGGGCCTATAACGGGATCACTTTACCTTTACCTTACTCTCTCCCAAGTATAATTTTGCTCCATTAGTTATGTAAAGACATATTGTTAATTATGAATTTTCTTTAGTTTGGAGTGGGTTCCCTGGGTGAATTTGAATGGCGAAGAAGAGATTGTGGACTTCCTGTTATTTCCTTAGCATGACTAAGGAAAAACACAAAACACATTGGTCAGAATAGCCAGTACCTCAGTCAAGATTGAAATCTTCCCCAGTGCCAGTATGTCTGCCATAAATCCCATATGGTCTTTGATGTAATTAAATCTGTATATAAAAGGCAGTATCTAATTGCGTGATCTGTGGCATGATCATAACTGCAGTTATACAGAATGTTCCATGATGTAATGGCCAAAGTCTAGGAGCGTGTTCTGCGGGTCGTTGGGAGTAAAAAAAGTCTAATAAAATACTGTGTCTTTTGACACCATTATCAGGGTATGAACTAGTTTTATGTAACACCGAACAAAGTTTTTTTTTTCAAAACTCGCTTTTGTTGTCATCATTTTAAAAATTTACAACACTGAAGTTTTCAGGTTGTTCTAGCTCAAGGTCAGAATGCCCACTGTCATACTGTGTGCGTCCTGCCACTCATTGTGCCGTTGGTCATCATCCTTATGTTGGCAGTACATTCTGGCTAAATTGAGTGTGACCTGTGAAGAAAATGTTGGTCAGAATTTGTAGCATTTGTCGCAGCCATTTACAAATCCGTCCACATTTGGCGTGATCTCGAGGTAAAAGGTGTAGTGTCCTGAAGGTGATATGGATGGAAGCCATCCTTGTGCCGAGTTCTCCATACCTGTGTCAGTGCTACATCAGTCGTCTTGGAAATAGTGTGTGCTTGTACTTTGTTTTTGTAGCTGTGCTGCCAGAACATCACATTGTTCACAATGTGGCCATTGACGTTCTCTGCCCGCTTGTGTGAAGGAACCCATCTTCCTTACAATACTGTGTATGGTTTTGAACTTTTAGTGCTGCTGAGTTCGGCAGTGTGGGTAATGTCAGTATTCCACAACAGCCGCCGTACAATTTCCAATGCGGAAACTGTATACAAAATGCGTGTGGGCATATATGTTTTTCATTTGTAGGCATTTTGACTGCTCCACTGTACTTCCAAGACGGTGTACAAGCAGGAACTGGATCAAGTTCACAGTGGTAGCTCACCTTACTAGCATATAACTTGGTATGGGTGTCAAGCTATGGTTTAGTAAGACATTTTTTGCTCCAAATGACCTGTTGAACACACTCTTCAAGTTTGGCCAGAACATTGTGGAACATTCTGCGTGTATCACTTTTTCATTTGACATACAGAAAATATTCATCCTGCGTGGCAGTTTGTGGCCTTTATTTTGTAACATCTTTGAAATATTTGAGCTGACAGTGTTTTTTTGTGTGCTTTTAACAGGATGATTGGTCAGTATGATGAAAGATCATGTTTTTGTTCATATTTTCTTAGCGTATTTTTGTTCTAGAGTAGCAGCAAGTTTCGTTACTGTTGTGTGTGATACAGATTTTGCCATAAAATACATGTTCATATTCATTATATATGTGTACCTTAGAACAGAAGACTGTTGTAGCACACAGAAGTATTTGTGTTTGACTTCATCCACAAATGTATGGAACTGGTCTCCAGTAAAAAGTTATTTCCTTTTTTTCCAAATCTATTTGGGGCTATATGATATTAGAATGTTTAACTTTTATACATAATTATTAAAATAATCAGGACCTCTGTTGGCATTTTAGGTGGACATGTTGTGTGTGTATCAGAAGGGCATATTCTGGCTGATATAATGATCGGTCCCCTCTATCCAGGATTCTTTTGTGTTTCCATACAGTTTGTGTAAATAAGCTTCATCTGTTTAATCATTGCAGTCAAGTAAATGTATGCATAAGTAACTGGGTACATAGTTTCATAAGAGGTGTTGCTCCTCAGATAATGATCTCCTAGGTGTTGACACGACTCAGAATATTGTATTTGCTCTATGTTTCAGAGATACATCTAGAGTCTTGTGCATACAAAATCTGAAAATGTGCATTTTATGGAATACAGTATCTTCATTGAAGGCTTATTCGCGGTACATTACATAAAGCAGCATGAATGAAATATATGTCGATTAGTTCTTCATGTACATTTCCTTCATTCATTCCTTCCATGCTGTGTGTGCGTAAATCGTGCTCACTGTGACACCAGACACTTTTGAAGAGCCATGGTGCTAGTGTAGGAATATATGTTACGTTGTTCCTCTGAAATGTCATAGCAAATGCAGTAATCTAAGTGATATAAAAACCCACAAAACCATCATTTGAACAAGGTACACAAATAAAATCAACACTTTCTTTTGATACACTGGCCGACAATACTGTTGGTGCGAAAGGATCAAAATCATTACTTGTCACAACAGTAGGACATAAACTGAGAATAACTGATGCATTCAGTTCTGGCTAATGGGAGGAAACTGACATCATTTATCATGAAGAGATATTCTTCCAAAAGAAAAATTGTAAATGTAATGAGACAGCATGATTAAGAGAAGAAGTTATGGTTGAATGGCTGAGTGACATGCGAAACAGAAGATCAGGCAGTCTTCTGAAAAAAATAGAGGAATGCTGGCTTTAGAAACTGCCTTGGTTCACTTAAGGGAAAATGGAAACTTCGTGATCTGATCTGAACACAGATAATACTGGGAGGTATGGCATGTCAGTTGTAGGTTCTTGGTGTGTTGGTTAACAAACTACTCACATGGAAGATGACTGCTGTCTGGGAACTGCCACCTAACATCAGGAGGAAGCAAAAGAAGACTGTTTGAAATACAGGGCATTTCATAATGTTCTCCATGATTACATTTGTAACAAGAAAACCAAAGGACCTACCTTAATGGAATTGTTCATAGTCACAGGAAAACTGAAAAAGTTTTTTTTTGACAACTAGAGATGTTCGACGTGTGCACCATGGGTGACACGGCACACATCGATATGATGTTCAAGTTCTTGCCGCACACGTGTCAACATGGGTGCATCGATATTCTTCACTGCTTCAATGATCTGTGCCTTAGGTCAGGGAGGTCACGTGGCAGTGGTACTTTGCGTACTTTGCACGAAATGCACGTTGCACAGTAACCACAGACTTGTGTGATATTCCAACACACAAAATGACTTCTCCCCCGGAGCGGCCATTTTCTCACTACATACACTCGCATCACCTAGCGGCAGATACGTGAACTACGATGAAAAACAACTTACTGGGGAAAAAATTTTTGAGTTGTTCCTTCTGTCTGTACAGGTTTTGTAAACAGGTGTCCTACAAGTTTCCTATAATAGATTTTTGTAATCCCGGAGTACATTATGAAACACCCTGTATTGCGTGGGCAGGCAGATTAAGAATCCTTGGATTGACATTTCACCAGCATTCATATTAAAGGGATTCATTTTAAAGAGTATATATTTGTGTGATATTTCGGCTTTGTTCTGAAACATAGCCAGGCTACTACGTAGCTATGTGATCTTCAAGTACACCAGTGGAAGGGACCCAATTAAAAATTAAATGGGAAATTTTAGCACTGATGTGCGTGTGCTGCAGATGCCACTTGTGTCACTTCAGGCCATATACACATTCAGATCAGTAGCACCTTTTACAAACCAAGAGCTTATACACATGCAGTTTCTTTTCACTTTCGTAGCTACCATGAAGTGAGGTTATGTGATATGTGCCAGCCACCCATAATTCAGGGATTGCTTAATCGTTACAGTTAAAAATAAAAAAACTGTACAGAGAGGCAAATAAAGGAAGAAATAAATACAGACTTTGCACAAAATGCACGAAATTATGGACAGAAAAGAACTTCATTGGATTACAAAGTGCTGAGTGAAGGAAATTTACTGAAATTGATGCTTCAGCTGCAACATTCTTCTCAGAAGTCTCTCACTGCCTTGCAGAGGGGACCAGAATTTTCAAATTGTCAGCATGAACTGTCACAAAATTCTTGCAGTTGATATTTTGTAAGACACTAGCCATCAGATGGCACATAATACATAACCTGGCAACACAGTAGCTGCACAATGGTTTATTGGAACAGTATTAAAGATAAATGAGACGAATTGCCAAGTGTATGGACTCTTCATTTGCTGAGACCACTACCGGTTAGAATGTGTGTGTCCTGAGTTGATTTGTGAATGTACAGGGTGAGTGAGAAGTCTCTGTGCGTCTGTAGAAGAAGGGTGCTGCACCCTGCTGGCAGTTGAAGTTCCCTTGAGTAAAACACTTTAATTGTGGCATGCTTGACCTCTGTTATGTAGTCCCAACCTCTTGTAACTCCACGTATATGAACTAGTATGGTACATTTATTCACTGTGGTTTTCGTTCTTAAGCTATATCCTTTTTCTAACAAGTGTGCAAGGACTTTTTGGTCATCTGTATTTGTGTCCCACCTGATTGCTTGAAGGATATTGGCATATGTCTAATGTGATTACACTGCAGCAGAAAGTACGCTCATGTTATGGCTGCCTCGCAATTAACGTCCTCTGTCAGATTTTGCAAGTCTTTTATGGGTGAAATGCACGTATGTAGGCCACGTGACTGTAATGCCATCTGTTAGACCGTGAGATAACTATGTCCCCTGTGAGTGGAAAACAAGCACACAGTTTTAATCATAGTAATTTAACCAACTTGATGCACAAAATCTTGTTTTATAATAAGTTTATTATATGCCTCTACATATTTCAAGCGCTATGTGCTCATCATCAGGAGGTCAAAATTGTATTATGTAGCATCTGGTATCGTCACACCTGTAGGTGGCTATCCGGTGCATAGGTTGAGAGAGGACCTGTGCACGGGATGGCCACCTACAGAGTATGACGATACCAGATGCTGTATAATACAATTTTGACCTCCTGATGATGAGCACAACAGTGCTCGAAACATGTAGAGGCATATAATAAACTTATTATTAAACAAGATTTTGTGCATTAAGTTCGTTAGGTACTAAGTTTATACTGAGATACATGGTCAGCAAAACATGAAAAGCACACAGTCATATGCTTGTCTGTTATACGCACAGTCATACCACAAACCAAGCAACGAACCATTGCTTTAAATGATATGAGGATATGTTTTTTTTTTTTTTTTTTTACTGTATGCTATATTGCAGTTGTGTAGAATTCAGAGTTTATTGTTAATATGTGATGCAGTACTAATTGGTATACTATGCCATATAAAATTTGAGGTTCAGACAGTAGTTATTGACTGAATATTTGTTGTATGGGGGTGCGATGCTTTGTAGTCTGTTAGAAATTCATCAACATTTAGTTTGTCCCAAGGGCGGAGGCAGCATGTTCCTCCGAAATATTGGTAATTATTAAGTAAACTACAGAGAGCAGCATCCCAGTAGACAGTGATCTGCATGATTTCTGTCCAGTAATATATTCTTTAATGGCTTACAATTGCTGTAGTAACTTATTCAGTATCTCAGAATGTAGATGTTTGATAAGACTGTGTGTTTCTACCAGTTAGTGTGCTTAATGTATTGTAAATATGAACACTGATATCCAGTCTTGAATTGAATATCAGGATGTTTGTTTTGGGTAATGTTGTTTCTTCTGTATGTCTTATACCATATTCTTGTTTTCTTCCTTCTTTCTGTTACCGCAAAGCTTACACAAGGATAAGTATGGAAAGCCGAAGAAATTGAATGCCGCTCAGTTGGAAAGTATTCGACGTTGGGGGTACGTTTTCATCCGAGAGATTGTTATTTACTTAGAAGGCTACTTGTGTGAAAATATTGTGTGTGAGTGATAATAACAAACACTCAAAAGTAATTGACAAGGGGCCCCATTACCACAATAACAAGAGAATGTTGCATGTCTGAGAGTTGGTATTAATCTTGTACTAAATTCCCCATTGTTGTATGTCCCAGTGGATTGTAATAGCATTTCTCCTGTGTACAGATGTTAGTGCTGAATGGAACAGTGTACAGTTCAAGCAGTTCTGCACTTCCCTGTTCAGCGGGTTCATACAGTTTAATCTAATAATAAAAGTACAGTCAACATATTGCCATAACATACACATCACTTTGTCAGTTCTCTGTATTCCAGCTTTTATATTGCTTTATGTGTCTGGGTGCGAGAAATAACAAATAACTTTAGTCATAAGCTACTGTTAATGTTGTTTTGGCCTTTGTAGTTCAACATTGGTGTTTGCCACAATACAACATTGTGCGTGTCATTTAACAGTGGTGTGTGGAAGGTTAATATTGCTTTGTGATGGCAGTTATTGATATGTTGAAGGATGCAGGTGGGGTAAATACGGAGTTTAAACTGGAGAGTGGGCGCTATTTTCATGAATCTGCCTCTCTTCGGAATAGGCTGGCAAAATGCATATTTCGCAAGCGTGCCAGTTCCATGCATTAATCGAGACCAGTTTAATATTTGGCAGTCTGTACGTCTAGTCCCTTTTTTACACTTGTTTGTTCTACACCTTCTTGCTTTAATGCCCCTTGCCGTTTTACTTCACTTTCTAATTGGCTGGCTGTGCACCTGGACGCTGTTGAGAGAATACGAATCTCATGGTGTGCAGCAAAACCGTGAGACTGCACCCTCGCTGCAGACTGCATCAGTTACCATGCGCTTATCATTTAGTTCAGACTGTGCGGTTTATTTGCATTTATTTAAGTTTTTTTGTTTTATGCTACCTATGAATGCCATGATAATGCATCCAGTCATGGACCCCTCCCAGAAAAGAAAAATGACTTGACAGTGAATAACCATGGCAGTAATTTTATATTCATGGGCCTGTGCATCGTGAATCAAATTTAATAATTGTCCAACAAGATGCCACTGTATTCAGTTTATTGTTTTCCTGTAGGCAGCTCTACATGTTTAGGGTGTTGACGCCCATCGTCGGGAGCTCGTGCAACTGTAATTACAGCTTCTGGTATTGATTAACTGGATCTACTACCATACACTCTCTTTGTTGAGTTGGAACTGATTCATGTGTATCATACAGTTCGTATACCTGCCGTATGATACACATGAATCAGTTCCAACTCAACAATGAGAGCAGATGGTAGTAGACCCGGTTGACCAGTGCCAGAAGCTGTAATTACAGCTATACCAGCTCCTGATGATGGGCGTCAACACCCAAAAAATGTAGAGCTGCACACAGAAATATAATAAACTGAATACAGTCGCATCTTTTTGGACAATTATTAAATTTCACGACAGCATTCTTTAATTCTTGTAGTACGAACGATCTGTGGGTAATAAATATGCATATTTTTACATCACCTAGTGATATTTCAGACTAGATTTTTTTTTTGTTTTGTAAGGAATTCTTCTGTACTTTATTTCTGAATTACATGATAATATTGAAGTGTTAGTTTATCCAGTTCATAAATCTCAGATTTTCTTTTGTATGCAGAGAATTTGAAGTGGAAAGTCTCAACTTCGCAGGACAGGTGCACAAGTGGCAACTAAGTCAGCTTCTTCAGAAAGGAACAGAACGCACCCAAGAGTCGCTGCTGAATGATCTTGCTCTTGCGCTCAGATTCATAATAGTCACTGCCAGGGGACGCCTCTTTTCTCACTTCTTCAGCTTGTATGAGGCGCTGCGCGCTCTACTTACTGGGCTGCTACGTCTGTTAGGTAAATTGATAAACGTGTGTATATTTGTACATGTGTGGAGGAGTTATGCCATGGCTAGCTTGAAGCAAGTCAAGGTTCAACAGGTTTGCTTGCACTGGTATGATTTAGTGATACAGTCAGATGATTTTTCTATGGGGATTATTTTCAATGAGACAAAAATTATATGTTTTACTGTAGTAATATTGTTTCACCACCCTGAGGAAGCCAGCCCAGATGGTACCACTTCTGACATCTTTGAAGAATGTGCCTCATTTGGGTATTGACTGGGACATTGACAGCAGACTGGGTATTAAAAGTATTCCGAAAATCGTACATATCCTGAAGCTACAGTGACAGTGGTTTTACTAATCTACTACTCCATTTTTTTTTAAATACCACTGTAAATTATGACTGTTATATTGTTAGGTTTATGATATATCCGGATTTTTACCTAGTCACGAACAACATTAGTATATTGAACAACGAGATCGTGTTGAGTTTTAGATTGATGTATTTTATGACTTATACTGTATAGTTTCCTCGAATAAATACTTTTGTGACCTGAAGATGGCCCAGAGCAGGGGTCAAAACATGTCGCCAGTTTAAAATAACAACATCTAAAAAACTTAGTTGTGTTTTGACTCATTTAAAACCCTCTTCATATTGTATTACTAAACACAACAGGGATGATGCATCTAAAGACTGAGTATTCTTTATTTTTCTCAGTTTTTATAGGCCTATACTGGAAAGTATCTCAGACTGGGCTTTGTCTGTTTCCTTCGACATCATTTCCAATTTGTTATTTACTTATAATCCTACCATTTGATGCTGTACTGTTTGTTACTGCAAGCATTGTTAGACCAAAAGTGTAATTCCACAACATTCTTTTGTGTGATGAAACAGAAGACTTTTGTGTAATTTATTTTCTTTCGTTTCGTGCAAAATATGTGACAGGCTAAGAGAAGTTAAGTGTCTGATAGGGATGGCTCTCCATGTCGTCACAAATTCATTAGGAAGGTTTGGGTGAGCCAGATAGCCAATTGACAGGATTGATGCTTGACCAGTGGAATTTCTTCCTTTGGGGCTACCTGAAGAACAAAGTGTGTGGGACATGTCTTGCCACCATCCTTGACCTAGAACAATGGAGTTTCTAGTGTATTGAAGCCATCCCTAATGACATGCTGCAACATGTAATGACTTCTCTGCCAGGTCAGATGCACGAGTGTGGACGTGGTGATGGGGGTACCTGAAAAATGCTCTCTTCAAATGCTGCATGTTATAATTAATTTTCCGTTGAGTCAAGAATATGTGTGTATACTGCTGTTATTAGTGTGTCCTTCCTTGAATTTACAGATTGTCTGTTTATTTCATATATCTTTATTTCATATTAATGTACATGCATAATAACCACTGCCACGGGGTGACAGCCCATTTGCGGTCAAATGGATTATTATTATTATTATTATTATTAGTATAATTGTAGTTAGTGTTGTAGGAAATAATGAATGAGATGTGTACATACTACTTAGAAGAGCTAGTTATTCCATACACTAAAAAACCAACACCAGTTACAGCTCTGAATGTGGGATCATTTAACACTGAACTGGTTATTTCACTCAATAATGACCCAAATTTGGTTAAAGGGCAGAATGAGGAACCTTTCAACAAACTGGTTGCTTTATAGAATAGTGGTGTGTCATTGGGTGAGTGGTTTCTGACATTTTGAATGACAACAACATGGTGTCACATCCCAGAACACCTGCATCATCATTAGCGTTATTGTGGTAACCTGAAATCTTACATATGTTTATGACAGTGAAATTGTGAACAGAGAAGTGAAAGGTGGAAAAAGTTATTGATCTAATTCAATTCCAGCGTGTATATTCTCGTAACGTTTGAAAATATACCTGGTGACTCGAGGCCTCTCAATTTCTGTACGTCACAAAAATGTACGACTCCATAATTAATGAAGCCTGCTCTGTATGTGTTTGTTTCTGTTCTGTCTCATGTGCAATGTGACATGTCTCGGTCACCGTTGGTCGTACCACTGTTGTTTCATTACTGCTTAAACACTGTAAGATGTGAGAGTGCACATCTTACACCCAATAAATTTTGTGTGTAGCTCAATACACATAATCTTTTATGTTACAGATATTATTATTGGTGTACCGTCCCTACAAGCTCACAACCTGGACGCAAAAATGCGGGAGGAAAGGTGCCGATATCTGGTTGCAGAATTAGTTTGCCGGGTAAGAGTATGAACATTTTTAGCTCATTCCTCGTTCTTTAAGCCTAAGTAAAAATTTTGTGTCTGAACTTAAGGTGGTTTTATTCTGTTTGATATTTGTGCTGCATTTGCGACAAATATTTCCAAAAATTTACCTGTTATCTTTATTTTTGTCAGTCATTCTAGAGTTTGATAACTCTAGAATGGATTTTCATGAAATTAGATGTTTAGGGTTTGACTGAAAATTATGGATATGTTCCCATCTTGGCAACAGTGACACAGAAGTAATGTATGCTGTAAATGAAGACCCGCGTGTTTCTTTACTTGTGCTGGGCATCCCATGTGCATTGCTTTTTGTCAATGGAAATGTGGACTTCCACTTCCATTTGATTTAATTAGTGTCCTCAATAGGTAGACCTTATACCAGATCCACTTTGAATCTAAAGTGCTCTATTTTGGGCTGACCTGAATTTGTGTGGCATATTATCATGCAGTTTAGGTTGGTGACATTGAGCAATCTCATAAACATTTTTATGTACCGTTTAGTCATTTTTTAAATGCCAAAATAGAGTTGAAGAACTTGGTCTATTAAATCATCTCCTCCCGTGTATTTTAATCCGGAACTGATACAGGCTTTTCCTTGTTTTTAACCCACGTTTTGTTGGTTTTTTTGGTTTCCTTTTCATCATGAATTGATATCACAGTCAGGTCTTTTTTGTCACTCCGCTTTAGATGGGCACTGGGCCAGGATGTTCAACTGTCATTTCACATCTTTTATGGTTTCTGGAATGTTCTTTTTATTTTAGAAAAAGGGTTTCAATACAATCGTTTTCAAGGACAGGCCCACATACTTTTTCTCGCAATTTGGATAAATGCCTTCATAAATCTCACCTACTCTTTATTTGTATTTGTTACTGACATTTTTGTATGCTAAAACTTTTTCAACAGAGTTATTTATTATAGAGGATATACTTGCGTTACTGGGGACCGCGGTGGCTCAGTGGTTAAGGTGCTGCGCTACAGATCAGAAGGTTGCTGGTTCGATCCCTGCTGGTGTCACTGGAATTTTTCATTGACATAATCCTTCCGATCGCACTATGGCCCTGGGGTTGACTCAGCCTCTAACAGAAATGAGTACCAGGAGCATTTCCTGGGGGTAAAGG
>Ga0123352_10007658_pt1 | contig 16698 bp, 9 predicted proteins | sample TergutLab28metaG_FD_89700 | JGI IMG/M metagenome (GOLD analysis project Ga0123352, IMG submission 89700) | Labiotermes labralis P1 segment gut microbial communities from Petit-Saut dam, French Guiana - Lab288 P1 | ecosystem: Host-associated > Arthropoda: Insects > Digestive system > Gut ... | reverse complement strand
TTTGCATGATATTTTGTAATTAATTAATTGTATTGAATTGTACTGTTGTATCTAATGTACTTATGACAGCTTCCATATCTGTAAGATTTCAAGGAAGGTTAATAAAATGAATGAATGAATGAAATGAATGAATATATATTCAAAGCTGACCATACATAACCCAATTCTGTCTTGCACAAAATTCAACTTGTGCCATACCTTCGGGAATGTAACTACTGTGTATGTTAGGGAGCAGCTGTAAATCTTAGGAACTTCATGGTATTTCATAACTTACTGGGACTGTTAGACTCCTATCCAACCTTCAAGATGGAAGACCATCCAATGCTGGATGTGTACAATTGTTTACATGACATATTCATAGCTACTGTCCACAACCTAAGGGCCTTCAACTTTCAACAACAGTTTGAGGATGCCCCATGTCTTGGTGACAATGGATCCACTCGATATACATCAATATATACGGCAAGGATGAACATATATCACTCAAAATTAGAGTGCAAGGGAAGTTCAAACTTTTCTATCTGATATACGCAGCACCTCAGCTATGTTGTTTCACACACACACACACACACACACACATAATATTTTATAAACTACTGTCATATAAAAGTTAGAACATATTCTTACATGGTGGTGGTGCCAGAATACAGGCTAAATTAGGATTTCCTGTGTAGCCCTGAGGGCATGTACACATTGCATGATGATTCACAACTGAGCACTGTGCAAGGGTGCCACAGACACCTGGGCATGGATCTCTGCAGCGTTCATTCCGGCATGCTAGATTGCTGGGGCATTCAGCATCAAGTATGCACTCTGGGCGACAGTTTGGAGCTCGTCCCACATAATTTGGCAGACAAGAGCATGCTGGTTGTGTTCCAACAACCTTACATTGTGAATTGGGCCCACAGGGCGAAGGATTGCAAGGATTTCCAACAGGAGCAGGAGTAGTTGCTAGAATACAAGACATAAGACAAGTATAGATCATGCTGAAAGTAATCAAGTTACAAAGACAGACACTGAAGAACTTAAACATACAATGAAACAAGAAAGAAAGATGAAATAAGAAAATATCAGACAGTAAAAATAGAAGAACCAAAGTGTTATTCTTTGCTGGGAGGAAAACTCTGCAAGAAATTTCCAAAATGTCTTCCACAGAACCCCTGAATGACAGAAGGTTTTGCAGAAGTCTGAAAATAAAGATGAAAGTTTTTGAAAGTGAACTCTTTCCCAGTCTCTGTCAGGCCAAAAAGGAATCTCACTGCAAGGCAACTGCTATTTGACATTGCCTCTTATCTTATAATGAAGGGCAATTAAAAGACATTTCCACAATTCATCTCCAGCAGAGTCTGATAAAAAAATACTCAAGCGAACAAATGCACGCTTGCACGTGCCTATGCTTTAGCCACAAAATGGCTGTGAAAAATCATAAATTCAGAAACATTCTGTTTAATAACTCAGTGTGATGGTTGGGGGAAGGAAGTCTTATTTTTAATTTACTTCAGCTGCTCTTTCTCATAAACAAGAAACTAAACTAAAAGCCTTACACACACACATAGATTAAAATTTTTATTTGGAGTGTCAACACTGCATTTTTACACAAAGGGTTTCATGAAAAACAAGTTTGGGAAACAATGAACTAAATGACTTCCTATGTGTATAATTTAGTGTATAATAAGACAGCTAGAGAACTGAAAACATTTAACTATAGTTTTCAATTAACATAGTAATGTAACACAGATTAATAGATATTTCTTGAAATATGCATAATATCACACCCCTAGAGATGGACGGGAGGGAATGTGTCCAACCCCAATCTGGCTAGAATGCTATATGCACAGGTTCAACATCAAGAATGAAGACACATTTAAAATACTGTTGGACACAATATCAGTAATTTTTTTATGTGAAAAATTAAGAACTGCATTTTTGCCCATGGAATACAGGATCTGGCATTGTTTCATAGCAGTCACAACAACTATTAAGGTAACATAAAATTAATAATAAAATCTCTGAATCATTAATTTGTGGTTAAATTGGTATAAAATTAAGTACCAAAATAACACATTAAAAACAGATTCTATGTACAGTTAGTTCACCAAATTTGAATGTCTGGTATACAGCTATCATCTGTCAAAAGTTAAGGTACCCAGCAATTTCGTTGTCAATGCACTTCTGATTCTTGCCCAAGATGTTAAATATTGAATGCCATATTTGTTTTATATTCTAACACATCCAGAAGCCCTGCATCAAACTCTGCTGTAATATTTAGTATAAGCAATGTAAATATGAGACTTTCTTACAGACTTTCACACGGTCTATGTGAGCCACAATGACGGGCAGTTTATTACTTGAAATGGAAACGCAGTTAGGACTTGGGAAACCAGTGCTTCAGCCAGTGGTCTAAAAGTGACCTCCAGTGCCATAATTTAGCAGAATCCACAACAGAATACAGAAAATATCTAAAAGGAACTCCTCCTTAGAAATAAACGATAGAAAATGAAGACGAGAATGACAGTAAGAAATAAGGATGACAGTAAGAAATAGAAAGCTTACTTTCTTGTTTCAGACATCTTGCAAAAGGGTCACCAGTAAAGCCAGCAGGACAGCTACATATTGGATTGTGATTCACAACTTGACAGCGAGCATTAAGACCACATGTGCCTGGACATGGATCCAAACATTTCTGGTTGATACATGCTCGATTCTGAGGGCACTCAGAACTAACAACACACTCTGGTCTACATGACGGTGGATTGCCAATAAAACCAGGAGAGCAGGAACACACGGCATGTTGATTCACCAACCGACACTGACTGTTGGGTCCACATGGAGATGGATCACATGGATTTTGAGGAGGTTCAGCAACAACTAAATGAAGGCAAGAAACAAAGAGAAAATAGCATACATGCCACATTTAACAGATGAAGATTAACAGACACTGCAGGCATAAAAATCCCAGTAATTGTAATATTAGAGAAAATAAAGAGCAAATTATAAATTATTACAATAAATACATTTCAAACTCCCATGCAACTGAACTTCCTGAATATTATGCAATTAAGAAGAAAAATCCATAAACATAGCACATGTATAATACTACATCAATTCACAATATGCTTTAATAAAAAAATTTAGAACTTGCTGTTGTTGGAGAAATTTAGCGAAGAATGAAGTGACAGCACATGAATAAGAAATGAAAAATGTATACTTTCTAACTCAAAAATATGACAATTGAAGATGATTTTTCTTTTGTCAGCCTGTCAACAGCAAATGATAAAAAGAGGTATACATCCAAGTCATACGTATTACGGTAGTATTAGTTTTACTTCCACCATTAGCAAAACAGAAAACATTTGAAAAATTTCCTTTCAGGCTTGTCTATTCATCCACAAATATGGGTGCTTTTCAAATATTCACTCCTTAATCTGGATGTAATTTTAAGGAAGAAAGTCTGAAGCTAAAGGACATTTATAATTAAAATATCCTCTTAGGAAACACTTCTTTCTGTAACTCTAGAGACCTAAACAACTACAATCATCTTGCAATTGCTCATATTATGTCAGGGTGCACAGAGAGAAGAAGAATTATCTTACTGGGCTGAATGAGCACACAGGCAGACAGAGGATCTCCTGTGTAGCCCACCATACACGTGCAGGATGGAGCATGGTTCACCACGCGACATTGAGCATTCAGGCCACATGTCCCAGGACAAGGATCCACACACTTGTTGTTCAAACATGCTTTGCTGCGATCACAGTCGGAATTAATAACACATTCTGGCCTACAACCAGTATATGGGTCTCCAAAATATTCCGGCAGGCATACACAAGAGCCAGCACCATTACGCTCTTTGCATACTGCATTGGCACCACATGGTGATGGATTGCAAGGGTTTCTAGGCCCTTCAGTTGGAGTAGGAGCTGGAAAGATTAAATTGGTGATACTGCCATATGTTTCACGTATTATGTTTACAGTAGTGCTAAAAATTATTATTACATACATTGTGTCACTAAAAGTATAATAAAATTTTGAGTTATAATATACAGAAATATGACTTGAGAAACAACAGAACTTAAAAGTTCCTCTTGGAAGTATAGCACCATGCATTCTAATGCTGGAACTAAGTGGGGGCAAGTTGTGACTTCATGCTGTGGCCACTTTACTGCCAAGGAAACAGCCCCTGTTGCCCACATGACAGGAAGCAGGGTGGGCATCAGAGCTGGTCTGGACACTTTGAATAAGAGAAAAATCCCTTAACCCCTCTGAGAATCAAACCCTTATTCCTCAGTTGTCCAGCCACAGCCTATTTTCTGACTAACAAAACTTAAATGTCTAATGCTTTCACACCAATATGTAAACATATGAGCTATCAATCTTGTTTCCATCTTCATACAACACAACCTGGTCAGAATATATATATGTGTGTGTGTGTGTGTGTGTGTATGTCTGAGGTCTTTTATGTGTGACAAAAGTAGAAGAGTGTGTTCAGTTTTATAACGTAATATTATCTAATTCAAGTTGCCACACTCTTAATTTTAAACAACCAGACCTAAGGAGACTGCTTACTTTGCTGAATTTGTGAGCATCCTGTGAATGGATCACCGGTGTATCCCATCTCACAGTAACACATTGGGGCATGTTTAACAACAACACAAGTTGCGTGGGAGCCGCATGACCCAGGACAGGGATCTCTACAACGCTCATTCTGACACGCTAAGTTGCCTGGGCACTCGGCACTTATAGTACATTCTGGTCGACAGTTGGGTGCTCGGCCCAAAAAATTTGGCAAACAAGAGCATGCTGGAGTATTCCCAACAGCACGACACTGAGAGTTGGGCCCACAAGGTGAAGGCACACAAGGATTTCCACTTGGTGGCTGCTGAACAGGCGGTTCTAAAAAACAGTAACCACATGCCAAAAAGAAACCTTCCACCAGTCAGTACTGGAATAAGAGAAATGAAATATTTCAAGGACAAATATGTACAGTTTTTTAAGATAATTGAGAACTTAGATATTTCGAGGTTTAATTTCATGCAAACACAAAACCTCACTAAGTAGATACTGCAATATTCCGAATTATTAAATGAAGGAAACGTAGACAGTCAACTCATTGCATATAAGTCAAATAATATGAATTATTATATCAGGGAAAAAACAATGACATGTAGATAATCCTCAAAGCACAGTTAACAGTTTTCTTGTTGAACTGAAATGCTCATTCGAAGTACTTTGGTTAAGACTGATAAATACACAGTTTTATTAAGTTGTGTTACCTGAAAGTCACTCAATATGGAACACAAAAACTTTAATCTGTACAAAACACAAGCAGTGCATCAAAAAGGAAAAACGAAAGTACAGAAAAATAAAATAAAAATAATAAATTCCTATGCATACATAATATGCATCCATACAGGCAATAATACGAAACTAAATTTTGAAATGATTTTCAAGTTTGGGACATATTATTTGCAATATGTATCACAACAGTATCATGTTAGATTTCAACTTTCAGATAATGTTACTTGAAACTGGACTAAAAAATTAGGAAGTTTGGGATTCTAGTACATATACTAAAAACTGTATGAAATAAAACTGTATAATGGTCCACATATCATATTTGAAGTATGACAGATAAAGGTTAGTGCTTACTTTCTTCCTTCAGACATCTTGTAAAGGGATCACCAGTGAAGCCAGGGTTACAACTACATATTGGGTTGTGATTCACAACTTGACAGCGAGCATTGACGCCACAAGTGCCTGGACAAGGGTCCACACACTTCTGGTTGACACATGCTTTGTCTTGAGGGCATTCTGTGCTCACAACACATTCAGGTTTGCAACTTGGAGGTGTTCCTACATAATTAGCCTGACATGAGCAAACTGCATGACCATTCACCACACGGCACTGGCTGAATGGTCCACATGGAGAAGGCTTGCAGGGATCCATAACAGGCTGTTCTGTTGGAGCTGAAGGCATGCAAAGAAAATGGTACATGCATGAAAACTACACATATAATGAAAAGAGAAGATAATTCCAAGTAAGTCACTTTTCCATGAATTGAAAATAAAATAAGTACAGGCTTCATGAAATAAAGAGTATGGTAGAACCTCCATTATTTGATTTCCACATAGTCACACATCTTCTACTTAGTTATGGTGACTACTAATGGTACTGACATAATTCACATTAATAGTGTAATAATCTTGAAGTGTACTGGATCTGGATGAGAATTAATTTCCATCGGTTCAATGAAAATAAGTTCCGTACGAAGTTACCTTAGCATTGATTATCTGAAATACTGAATGTGCAAAAATAAGCACAGATGATGTTAAGATGTACATAACTGTTCAATCACAGCTAAATAATTTGTGAGTCACAGTAAATCAAATATTTGACTTGAATATGTGACACACAAGTAATATACATGAATAGAAAAAAATTCATTTCAGACAGAACTTTATATATCAGTATGTCTTGTATCAAATACTGGGTTTTATAAGACAGCCTGTCCATTTCCAGGTACATATTTATCAGCATCAATATATAATTTAGTAACACTAATATCTCTATCACATTCTAATTATCTAACATCTCTCATCTTCCACTGTCATTATTGTATCAAACAATTGAGATTACTACCTTGAAAGAAAGACAAATTTCCACTTTCAAGAGACATAAGTAGTGTTTAGTATTTTCTTACTAGGTGGAGGAAGATGGCAAGAACTGAGAGGGTTGCCAGTATAGCCAGGCAGACAGCTGCACGAAGGAGCATGATTCACCACACGACACTCTGCATTGAGACCACAAGTGCCTGGGCATGGGTCCACACATTTGTTTCGTACACATGCCTTTGCTCTATCACAGTCTGTGTTGAGAACACACTCAGGGCGACAGCCTGCGTAAGGATCACCCGTGTATTCAGGAAGACAGGTGCATGACCCAGCACCATTACGTTCCTTGCACACAGCATTTGCACCACATGGTGACGGATTGCAAGGATCACGTGGAGCCTCTAATGGGTGAACAGCTGAAAGTTTCATTCAGTCCCTGTTGTTAGCGTGTCCATTAAACAGTAGTAGTACTAGTAAAATTAATTGAAAACCTCATAGTACCAAACTTTCTATGATGCAGAAAAGGGCTAATACAAAATATGCCATCTTTTAAAGCTGCTGCTACATACACACTACTTGCTAGGCTATATTACTTTGCTGAGTATTATTGTAAAAATCTAAACATTTATCCTAACTTAAAATATACCCACTGAGCTGTTAAAATCTCACACAATTATTACCCTAACCTGATTAAATAAGATAATTTAGGCAGAAAATAGAACTGTCCATGGCTGAATCCTTGGACTACAAAGCTGACGACAGTGAACATGATATAGGTTAAGAAGACATAATACTGGGATGTGACATTATGCAGTTTGGTAAATGCATACAAACACTTCAAAGGAAACTGTCTACCAATTTACATGATGTCCCACATTGAAGAACACAGTCTTCATATTCATTGCCATGGGAATCACAATCAAGGAAACAGAAATGCTAGTTGGATGAATCATTTTCATGAATCAGATTTCGAAGACTAAGAGAAAGTATGATGAATAAAATTCAGTTTGACAGAGTTTCTTTTCCATATTACAAATATATGTCACTGTCTGATGCCAAATTTTTGTAATACAGAAACAAGAAATGTTTGAAACTGAAATTTTCTTCTTTAGTTAATATTTTGTACAATAGGCTGTTCTCCATCAAAATACAAAATACAGTTGAACAGTTTTTGTGAGGAAATAAGGTTATGTTTTAAAAATCAAAATTTTATAATTCATATGTGTTCATCAAAACGCAATACCATGCACTGATTTCATAGCAACCACAAACACATAAATAGAGAATACATACAACACATTAACATTCTTTCATGATCTGAGGACACAGAATGAAGTATCTTGTGAGATAAAGTCTTCTCAGCAGTGAAGCTGATTCTCATAGTCCATTTTCTTTCCCTATGGCTTATTTAGGGTTTACCTCAGTATCTACAATCAATAATCACACAACCCATTTTGTATTTGTATGGCTTATTTAGCAATGATATCTGTAGCTAAAAGAAATACAATTACGGAGCACTGGTGGAGTGATCAACGAAAGTGTACAACCAAAGTACTTGGATAAAAACCTGTTGCAGTGTCATTTCACCCACCATAAACTCACAAGCCCGTCCATGTATGACTTGTAATGGGGAAAATGGCACTGAAGCAGTTTTTATGTAAGCATTTCGGTTCTTCCTTGTTAATTATTCTACCCATGCCCCATAATCATATTTAATCACCTGACACAAATCACCTATGCTATAGGAACTAACATCATTACCAAACAAACCACAAAAGAGATTATCTGTGAATTACCATCACTGATGACAAGACTTTGCCTCATCTCACGTACACAGTACTTAAAGCTATGTTCTCAAATCAAGACAGATGTATATTCATCATATATGCCATTCTGCAGATATGAACATATTATAAATCAAAATTCTAGTCACCTGGGATCTTGAATCTAAAGCACCACAAAGAGAAACTCAAATCATGCAAATTACAAATACTATACAGCTCTACCTATTCTCTGTAACACATCAATATGAAATTCTTTCCAGGAACAAATCAACCAATCTACCAATCAACCATCATTTACACAACAGTACTTGCATTGTAACCAAGATAAACATGCTTACATGGTACAGGAGAGCATCCAGTGAAAGGATCGCCTGTAAATCCTGGTTGACATGTGCATACTGGGGCATGTTTCACTACAACACAAGTTGCCTGAACCCCACATGAACCTGGACAAGGGTCCCCACAACGTGTGTTCTGACATGCCAAATTGCTGGGGCATTCAGCATTGATAGTACACTCTGGGCGACAGTTAGGGGCTCGGCCCACATAGTGTGGCAAGCATGAACAAGCAGGTGTATTGCCAACTGCACGGCATTGAGAGTTTGGACCACAAGGTGAAGGCACACAAGGATTGCCACTTGGAGGCTGAACAGGAGGTTCTAGAAAACAGACAGATGAAGTCAAACCACTATACAGTTCACAGAAACATGCATCTGAGAGGAAAAAAAAAATTGCATGAAGTAGTCAAAAGGACACAGAAGAAATATAAAATCTCAACACTTGATTAAGAATGATAAGAATACATTTTATCTGAAGTAAGACAATTGGTAGCTTAAACTTACAGCAAGGAATTTAAATCTGAAGTAAGAAATCAATAATTCAGCTACTTGTCTGTGTTCCAAAAGGAACTCCAAAACAAAGCCAGGTTCCTAGTAATTGTAAATGTGTAGATGGCTTTCAACCATCAGATTCCTTGCATGCAATTTAAACCCATTTCAATACACAAGAAACCATATCCAATGAAAGAGATGAAAATTCTTACTTTCTTCCTTGAGACACCTGGTGAAAGGATCACCAGTGAAGCCAGGACCACAGGTACAGATAGGGTTGTGATTCACAACTTGACAACGAGCATTGAGACCACAAGTACCCGGACAAGGATCCACACATTTTTGATTGACACATGCTTTGTCTTGAACGCATTCTGTGCTCACAACACATTCAGGTTTGCAACTTGGTGGTGTTCCTACATAATTAGCCTGACATGAGCAAACTGCATGACCATTCACCACACGGCATTGGCTGAATGATCCGCATGGAGAAGGCTTGCATGGATTCTTTGTAGGTGGCTCTGTTGATGCTACAAGAAAATGAAAAGACAGTAAAGAAGACATGCAAGACTCATGCTAAACAAAAAGACAGGTAAAAGAAGATCGAAGTAAATAGACACAGAATTTGTTTCACAGTATGACTAACAACAACAAAACATTTTGGATACTAAACAGATGTAAGACAAGTGAATTGAAAACAAAAGTTCTGACAATTATGTACTGAGAGTAATTTTTTGTATTACTACTTCTTGTTTGTTGTGTACTTAAATGGGCACATAGCTGCCAAGCTTTCTACTCTGTCATTCATATTAACCAACATATACCATGGTATAAATTGTTAAGTCTACATGATACATATATATATATATATATATATATATATATATAGCATGAAAGTAAACACATAAATCTATGTTAAAAGCATGAAATATCCATACAAAGAGCAAAAATAAATGTATTTCTCAAGAAATAAACAGTTCAACAGTTCTTAGAAACTGAAGATCTTGGATTCACTTTGATAAATGCTCACAAATTTAACTGATGAGAGATCAAAAATTAATGCAACAGAAATCAATTTCATAACACATGAAAATTTTGTGAATCTTTTTGCCTGAACATTGCTGACTATATGAGCATTGCTTGAACAGGTGCAAGTTGACCACACAAACGTGATTAACCAAGAATATCAGAGAATAAATAGAGAATAAATACTAGCATCAAGCAGCATTTTAAACTGTGATGATACCAAAAACTATGTGCCAAAATAAAATGTGTGTGTGGTATTCAAATTACAAATACTGCATTTGTGTTGTGGCACACTTTCTGGCATGTCACATGTAAGGACTTCACAGAGGATCAGACATATGGAGTGGTAAAACGTACAGCTGGTCAGAAGGCATAAAATTACTTGTGTTACAGGCACATGGGGGGAAAAAAGGTTCATGGATAATTTTAAATCTGCTTGTAATCTGATCTATCAAGATGTACAAAATACTATGGCACATGTAGGGAAATATGAATGTTTCTGAATTCTTTTAGCTTGATATTATTAAACCTAAGTATAGAATATATTCATGAACCTTTCAGAACTGAATTCATATTTATGTACATCAAGAGATAAAGTATTTAAAATTAAAAAAAAAACAAGAACCTAGATATTAAAATTGATATACAGTTAAGTTACTGATAAGGAGGAGTAGATTTTGAAACCAGAACCATTTTTACAAATACCTTAGCAAGCACAAGTAGAACTCTGATTTATCCAGTCTACAACATGATATTTGTGTAGTCCATTTCACATTTCTTTTTATTTCTGTCTTCAATGCCATATGAAACCAAAACCTACTCCTGTACTGCAGCAAAAATGCTTGTACACAGCACACATAAATTGTAGGCAAATGGTTAAATTTCTTTGTTTTACCTAGTAAAATGTTCATTTTTATAATGTAAGTTTTCTTTAACAGACGTAACTTTGTGTTTAGTGGGTGCGTACACATGTACTTGTGTATCTTTCTTGGTAAGCATCTTTCACACTGTTGAAACATTAATGGAAAGCTTCATTTCACGACCACATGCATATAAAATATAGTCTTCCAGGAAATTTGAACTCAGACATAAAGGGAAGAAAATATAAGTCTAGTGTTCTAGGGCTTCAGTTGTTGGAAAAAATTGTCAGTTCCTATGTATGTATAAAATAATACCTGTTATATCAAATCTGTGCTTAAAATTGATTCAGTACTGTGTAAGATTTTATGTTATAAACTCAATATGCAACTGTTACTACATAACAAATCTACCTATCAGGTACTGTCACACCTTTTGTATAGATTATTTACTACTCAGCAATTAGTAAGTGTTTGATAATGTTACAACATTTCATGATATAAAATTACAGAATGATGACTGTATATATAAGGAGATATCAATAAACAAATATGCACATGCAAGTGAATAACTGTGCATAAAATCTGTTGTATCCAATACATATGAAGCAAACTGACGTTACAGAATGAACAAAATCTGATAAAGCTTTACAAATGGAATATGAAAGTCTAAAATTAAATTAATATGGAGGTAAACCCACAAACACAATGTAACACATGACACTTAGCATATTCTGAACATGTTGACATATAAGTTCCTAATTCTTTAGTTGTGAAACAAGACATTAATAATGTTTTCTACCATTTAGGTACAGGCAATCCTTCAGTACCAATTAAGATACAAATTTTATCTACCAGAAAAGATTTCTTCTTGATCCCACTAATCAAGCAGGCACAGATTTAAATCTACAGCAGTCCAACAAGTTTCTACTCATCTGAAACCAACACACTTCCTTGTTCACGTACATAAAAATGCATTTATGCATTTGAGTATTTTAAATATTTATTTTTTTTGGACATTCTGCATGTTACACTGTATAAATCCAGATTCTACTACAGATATTACTAACAGCTAAAAGAAGGAAAGCTTAAGAAATTTTCTTACTAGGTGGAGGAAGATTGCAGGAATTGAGAGGGTTGCCAGTATAGCCAGGCAGACAGCTGCAGGAAGGAGCATGATTCACCACACGACACTCTGCATTGAGACCACAAGTCCCTGGGCATGGGTCCACACATTTGTTTCGGACACATGCTCTTGCTTTACTGCAATCTGTATTCAGAACACACTCTGGTCGACAGCCAGTGTAAGGATCTCCTGAATATTCTGGCAGACATGTACATGATCCCGCACCATTATGTTCCTTGCATACAGCATTTGCACCACATGGTGATGGATTGCAAGGCTCAGGGGGAAACTCAACTGGTTGCACAGCTGCAAGTCATGGAAAGATGTAGAGGTTCATGCAAAATAAAAAATTCATGAGCAGCTTGCCACAGACTTCATTTAGAAACTCAATATATTTACCAACAAAATGCACTAAGTAAAATACAATAAAACACAAATCATAAAACATAATTCTTGTTAATTGCCATCTACTACATGTTTCGCCACCAAAGTACCATCCTCAGGTAGTTTAATAACAACAAAAGATCATAAATCCAACACATACTTTAGTTATTAGTTGTCCTCATTTTCATCGTACAAATTAAAAATTAAAGATCTTAGAATGTTAAAATTCTAGATTACATGAGTTGACATGCATAAGTCCATATTGCTGTGACAACACCATACAGTAGCAAGCCTCTTCTGGTACAAGTTCGCAGTTGTTTGTGTTATTCTCTGGGTTGTATATACAAACACAGGCCATAATATATGACCCTTAGAATCTCGTCCTGTAAAACTGTTGATATCCAGTAACTGTGTATTAACGAATACTAGAAGTAAAATGTAAAATGATGTTTATACTAAAGAGTATATATAGCAGTACATACCAGCTGAAGTGTACAGCGTATCTTGCATCAGGGGATGTAGTCTACTGAACAAGTTTGCTGTGGTGTTGCTTAGGTGGAGTGTAGCAACTGCACGTTTGCATGTTGAGTGCCTGAGTCATGGACAAGAGCAAATTTCGCCAATATTTGTTCATTTATTAAGGATCCCTAAAGTTGGTATTATAGAATGTAAACTTTTTGACACTATTCATATGCCAAACTTCTTTACATGTTTTTATTACCCACAATGTAGTTTGTATAGGGCTGCATTCATGTTTATTGTTTAAAATGTGTGGTGCATATACAGATTTTGAATTGTTTGTCCTTATGTATCTCTGATGCTCTAAAAACCTTATTTTGCAGATTACATTATACTTTTTAAACAATAAACATGAATATGGCCTTATGCAGCCTACAATTAAGACAATAAAAACATGCAAAAATGTCTGGCGTATGAATTGCATAGAAAACTTTTACATTCAACAATACCAACTTCAGGGATACTAATAAATGAAAAAATATAGGCAAAATAAGTCCTCATTTGTTCTTGTCCATGACTCAGGTACTCAACACGCCAGCACAAAGATGCTACACTCCACCTAAGCAACACCACAGCTCACTCGTTCAGTAGACTACATTCCCTGATGCAAGATACGCTGCACACTTCAGCTGGTATGTACTGCTATACATTCTCTTTAATATAATGCATCATTTCACATTCTACTTCTAGTATTCATTAATATACAGTTACTGAATACCAACAATTTTACAGGACAAGATCCTTTGGATCATATACTGTGGCCTTTGTTTGTATACACAACTCAGAGAATAATACAAACAACTGCAAACTTGTACCAGAAGAGGCTCACTACTGGATGTTGTTGTTGTCACAGCAATATGGACTTATGCATGTCAACTCATGTAATCTAGAATTTTAACATTCTAAGATCTTTAATTTTTAATTTTAATTAAGAAATTGAGGACAACTCATGCCTCAGAATGTGTTTGACTTATGATCCTTTGCTGTTATGAAACTCCCTGAGGATGATACTTCTGGATGAAATGTGTAGGAGTTGGTGCACTTAACATGAATTGTTGTTATATGATTTGAGTTTTACTGTATTTTACTTAGTTCATTTTATTGGTTAATATACTGAATGTAAGAAAATGCATGGCATGAATAACAAAATTCAATTATGGACCTTAGAAAATATACTGCAGTACAAGAAGATGGTTGAATGAAATCTAATCACACAGGTTTTCCTCTACTTATGAAAACGGGCTAATTTGTCAACAAAACAGATGACAGAGACCATAGAGGAATATTACTGCACATAGTGCTGATGATTATAAATATATTTATGACAAAGTCTCAAGTTACGCTTAGTCTATCTACTTTCTAACTACATACAAATCTCAGAAGTGTGCATGCACATTCACATAAGTTTATGCAGCGATTACACGAAATGTAACCAGTTAATATGGCTAATGGTTAAGTGGCTGGCTATGAACAGACCATGATACTAAGAATTCATCAAAAAAACCCAAAAAAATTGTACACAGAAATGTTGACGTCTTGGATTGAAAATGCCAATCTCAGCAGTAATATGAAATAACAATTACAGCAAGGACAACCATTACATAAACACTAAGCTCAATGCGAAGATAACAATGAACTGAAATGAACCCAAAACAACTTAATTTCATTATCCTCTATCTCACACATGCTTACTGTACACACACACAAACACAACTATAAGTATGCGACAAGAAATTGTAAGAGTTCAGCCTACTTTTTTCATAAATTTGACTGGAATTGTAGAATTTACAAGTATTTTTTGTGACTGCTATAATGTCAGAAAGAAGTGACTGTGGCTTGAACAAGGGATACTAGGTATAACTTTCCACATTACCACATGTAACATGAAAATCCCAGATTACAGTAATCTTCAAACCACAATGGTGTGGTGAGTAAAGCTGGTCATCTACATAGTTCATCTTGCAGTATTCATATCCTACCTATTTCTAGTATATGACCACATATATTTAACTTATATACCAAAGAATCCCCCAGTCCCTTAGGATAAGACGATAAACAGCTATTTACCACCCAGCATACCCCATGTATGCTCATGTTTTTTCTTTGTGTTTCAAGTGGCACTGGTAGAGGTTTTGCTACGAATAATTTTGTTTTCCCATCAGTATCATTCCACCAATGCTCGATACTAACATTTTATTCACCTACTAACAATGCTACATAATCTTAGGAAACAAAGCAAGTCAGTCAGTTCATGAACAACAGCCATTAAAAATACACAGCCTTGGTATGAAGTAGGATTATGTACTATTATGTAAATCTAGCCATGAATAAAGTTCCTGTGCTTACAGCCTAATTCCCAAGATTATGATTCTATTTACCACTACATTTCTGTGGAAAATTACTTACTATTTTATGGTTTCATACTAGTTCACTTTCATATCAAATCACTCATAACATGGCTTGCTCTGTACCCACTGAATGTAATAAAAACACAACCTATGAGTATATCTAGGACTGTTTTCATAGTGTAGACGCAACACTAAGCACAGTATGTCAAAATATATTTCCTTTGCATATTATTTTCTTTGTGGGTGTAAGAGAAACCATTCTAAAACAAGGTTACCTAAATACAAGGTTACAGATAAAAAATTTCTATGTTAGATAAATCAGATACTTCAATAGCACAATTTACCTGTAGATAGAGAGAAGCAGTTATAGAAATATATCTGGATTCCAAGAAATGATTGTTGAAAGACTTCCTATGCGAATACAAATAAATTATATATATAGGGTATATATGGATATTTTTTCTTTATACATACACACACATATGCAGGCACATGTATGCAAATACATACATTTACCAACAATTTATTTACGGGACAATAATGGACAACTGAAGTATTTATCTTCAAGAGAAATAAATTAAAATGTCATTTTTATAAACTCCCTACATTTCTATGTACTTAATATTTACTTGCAGAAAATTATTTATAATGCAGAGTATGCCTTACATGGTATAAGAGAGCATCCAGCAAAAGGATCGCCTGTAAATCCTGGTTGACATGTACAAACTGGAGCATGCTTCACTACAACACAAGTTGCCTGAACCCCACATGACCCTGGACAAGGGTCCCTACAACGCTCATTCTGACATGCCAAATTGCTAAGGCATTCAGCACTGATTGTACATTCTGGGCGACAGTTAGGGGCTCGGCCCACATAGTGAGGCAAGCATGAGCAAGCAGGCGTGTTGCCAACCACACGACATTGAGAGTTTGGACCACAAGGCGAAGGCACACAAGGATTACCACTTGGAGGCTGAACAGGAGGTTCTAGAAAACAGAGGTCAGAAGGTATGCCAGAAAACACCAAAATGAAGAAATTGAAAGAAAATCAATGCACAGCACAGTAAATTTAAAACTTATGTTTACACGTGTTAATAAAAATCCAACCAGATGCAACAGTATGCAGATATTTATTTACTGTAAAGTCACTCTACATGTTTCGGGTGTCACAGCACCCATCATCAGGAGTACTAAAAACTGTAACCGCAGCCT
>Ga0123352_10007656_pt1 | contig 16702 bp, 7 predicted proteins | sample TergutLab28metaG_FD_89700 | JGI IMG/M metagenome (GOLD analysis project Ga0123352, IMG submission 89700) | Labiotermes labralis P1 segment gut microbial communities from Petit-Saut dam, French Guiana - Lab288 P1 | ecosystem: Host-associated > Arthropoda: Insects > Digestive system > Gut ... | reverse complement strand
CTAATGCACTTAATAAAATTTACACATTAAAACCCTTAAAACGCTCCGACATATTTCGGTCCTAAGACCATCATCAGGGAGCTATATTTTCCTTGCTAAAGTCACATTAAAAATATTCACAGAATAAATTCGTTGTACCAGTAGGGTGTTGTGGCAGCATGCTGCTTTTATTAAGTGCATTAATTGGTATAATAATTGAGTAATTCGACAACATGTACGGTGTAACAATAAAAAAATTTAAAAGGATGTATAAGGATTTATAAGGCATATCTAGCAACTACATGACGACGAATAATCTGACACAGAATAAAAAAATGTGTTGGTTGCCTATAATGTGTTTCAGAATCACGTTTGTTATAGAATGCACTAGTCTATTAATATACAGCTATTAATATATTAATTAATCTTTACGAAAGCATTATAATGGTATTATAAAATCAAAGAGTTAAAACATTAGATTTGATAAAATTAATTTTTGCTGGTTAATATTTTATATATTTGTGTTTTAGATTTGCTACAATTATAATATCTTAAGAAAAAGCTTATCTGTATCCATTCCACATGTGAATTAAGTGACTTTGAGAAACTAATAATAATATTAATTATTAAAAAGGAAGGTAGGAAGTACTTAATTTCGCATTCAATATGAATAATGTAAAACTTTTTTAGAACACATTAATTTCAATATCAAATTTCTTATATTCAATTTCTCACAGCGCCTTAGTTTTATCTTCCTTCCCAAACCTCCACACTGTTCCTTGGGCCAACGAAATATCCCATTCAGTAGCTATCAGGAAATATTCACCCAGGAGTACATCGGCTTTGGCATGAGGTAAATCAGTAACTTCTATACAGATTCCAGTTTCAGATATCACAAATCTGTACCTCCACTAAAGTTATGCTTTCTTCGCCTAAACAGGGAAATACATAATTTTATTTTACTTTAAAACGTTTCTTCAGCACAAGATCTCCAGCTAGAATAAAGTACGGAAAATCCCACCTAAGGAAATGTGCTAATAGCTTCTCAAAAGCAGAATATTTTAGAAACATTACAGTAACATAAACTTAGACGGGATGGTTTTAATATAATACAAATCGTGCAATTTGACACAATTTTGAAACCTTTTTTTTGTCATACTTCAATAAAATACTTGTGTTAAACAAATATTTCTGTTCAGAATAAAGGCGCTGCAAAGATAAACAAAATAGGAAGCAATTCCAAGTACCTTAGTGGGTGCGTTTGCTAAACTTTGTTGTTGATGAGGCAACTGCCTTATGGCAAACATTCTAATCCGGGTAAAGTCTAGCACGCCTACTTCCATCAACAGTTTACTGAAACAGAATCATATGCTTTATTCAAGTATGCCTAACGCCTTCGTGATCATGAAATTGAGAACTTAGGCTTCAGGATCCTTTCTCTCTACGTAATATTACATAACCACCTAGAGGCTAAATTATTATACCTATTACTTTGGTCATAATATTAGGCTCTACGTCTCTACGGGCGTAAAATGAGAGAACTCCTTGAAGATATGTGGCGGGAGAAGAAAACGAGTGTGTGTGTGTGTGAGTGAGAGAGAGAGAGAATGTAGAAAACAGAAAGGGTAAAAGGGAAGATAAACTTGCAAGACACTAGCTAATTAAACTTTGCAGCTCAGAGAATTTTGTGCAGAGGGTGTTTTCTTCTCCGTTGAGGGGTTCCTTTCTGTTCAGAAGAACTTCCAGAGAGCTGCTACGTCTAGAGAGTACTTTATATAAGTTTGTCTTCCCTTAACTGAATTTGGTGCCTCATACACCTTGACAATTGTAAGGCAAACACACATACTGTAGCTAAAGTACAGTGACTGGAAAGCGTGGTAGCAGCTGTCCGTGATACTAATCTCACACCATGAAGAAAGTAACACTTTGTAGCTGGTATGTGTCGGTTTTTCAGTGCAGCTTCCATTGTACAGGGTGTCCAACTTAGCACGGAATCATCTCAGAGATTATGCGTAACCATTTATGTTATACAACTTCCCGCATGTTATTCCAGGCGAGGAAATGATCTCCAAACCAGAGACATTTTTCGACTTCTCACGAACGCATTATCAAGAACTGTTCAAAAATTCTAGGATCTCCGACACAGCGCGCCTTATTTCCATACCTAGCATGTGGGAAATTTGTCGACCAGTTTGTTATTATTGAAATTAAAAACCATTTAATTTTACCGAGAGTCTTCTGCATGTTTCGGATCAGGAAGATCCTTCATCAGGAAGTCAGTTGTAGAATACAAAACTTATGGCACATGGTATTAATGTGTGTCAAAGTGTAGATACAATGGAATTATAATAAAAGCTGTAGAATCTATAGAAGTACATACTGGGGTGCTGATAAGTCCTTAGCCCGACCAGGAAGGAAAGAAGCTTGAAAGCATATCAGGGACGCGCGCGATTTCAACAACATCTAGACGCGAGCTATCATCAATTTTATTTCCTGCAAGGCAAGGCGCCGAAGGAAATTCTCATCATTCTGACAGAAACATTAGCTTGTTTCCTTCCTGGTCGGGCTAAGGACTTATCAGCACCCCTGTATAGAGTAGCTACACACTGACACAACATAATATCATGTACCATAATGCTTGTATTCTAAAACTGACGTCCTGATGAAAGACTTACCTGGTCCGAAACATGTTGAAGATCCTTTGCAAAATTAAATGATAACAAGAGAGCATTTAGCTGGCTTTTAAATGTAACGGTTGTAACACAACTTACGGTAACGCAACTTAGAATTTAAGACTTTACTATTCTTCTAATTACTTTATGCAATAATATATTTTTCCACAGTCATGTGGCAGGATATCTTGTTTTAAGCAAAATATTGCAATTATAGTACACACAAATTTGCAAAATATATTTAACTAACGTATTGTCTAAACAGTACTATTTTAAATTAATTTAAATTTTACTTCATCTATAGTAATTTCTCTTGATGTGTGTTTTCATACGCAGACATCTTGCCTACATAAATCACATACGCACAAGTTAATCTTCTAGAGCAAGGCAGAAGCTAGTTCTAGACAGTAATAAGTCCGTTTTAGAGGGACGCTTTTCGCCAATAACGGACGCCAACCTCAAGAACGAAACACAAATTTCTATCCTGTGTGATGCCCCAACACTACTTCCACACTGCGGAAAAAATTATAGCTATGGATCGGGTATCGAATTAAACGGTGAGGTAGTCTTTGTATTGGTGCTGTATATGGAAGGGTTCTGTTTCGTATCACAGTATTTAGAACCATCGCAACATAACCTCTTCTTCTATAGATTATGTGTTTCAAGAAGCGCAACACAAACAAAATTTAAAATGATATGAATATGAGTATTTTTACTGTGTTAGAAACGTCCATTTTCTGTGTTTCGCTAGTCAGAAGCAAGGAAAGTAATAAAGATGAAATGGGTAAAGCAATCGTATATCTTGAAATATTGGTCTTGTGTCTTCTAGATACTTCGTGATTACTTGTCATTTGCTATTGTTGAGATATTTAAATGTACTTTAGGAGAGCTGGGAGGTTCACTTTTGGCAGAAGGGAAAAAAATGGTAGGAATTTTAAGTTATAAAGCCTCTTCGAAGTTAGTTATTTGGAATTCTGAAATGAAAATGTAGTATAATAGTGGGGTGAATCTTAGGGAAAGGTTATGAATTAGTGGAAGTTTCATCTTAGATTTCCCTGAACGAAACGTTTAGTAATGACGCTGAAGAGTGATACAAATATCCAGATTGTAGCTGAAACTAACACACGGTCTGTGCATTGCTTCTCATATTGCGAGGCATATTTATGTCGACTATCGAGGGCATGTTTAATCAACGACTTAAATATTTTTAAGTAGAGGGCATCCCGTTGTGTTGAGTATAATATTAAAATGAAATAAAATATATACTTATATGCCGTTATATACAATGTATTGTATATACCGGAATTTAAGTTATTATAAATATTTTGACCTGATGATGGCCTGCCTAGGTCGAAACTAGTCGCCATTATTTAAATTAATGGAACATAAGATAGTAGTGTGTGATGAAATATATTTTTTATTTCATTTTAACACAATGACTGAAAATTAATACTATAAGAATGTTGGTGTACCAGAAAGGCAGAAATGTGTTATTCTAAATAACTCTACTCTAAACGTTCTGATGAGGAGAAATACGACAATGTTTCCTTATGTCAGCTTTGAAACGTGATAATCCAAAAATACAGGTTAATTCATACGTCCCTTCGGAAATTCCGAACTCGGCTGCACAACAATCAAGACAGACACAGCAGAAAGGAGCATATCAGTAAGTAGATAATCCCTCCAAGCTTTTTTGTGTACTAGACGTCTTGGCGTACTTTCATGTTTCACCGCTAGGGGCGCAGTCTTGAAGGAACACGGCGTGGACAGGGAATAAGAAAGCGTCCTGTCTCTTGGAATTTGCAGGATTGACATCTGTCGCGTCACCAAGTTTGAACATATCGAGAACCTGTAAGGTAGGACAGAAAATTGGAGTGTCTCTTCCTCTGTTGACATGCTCTCCTTCGGCGTGACCATCCCGGCTACTGTACCGCAGAGGTCGGAAATCCCGGAGGGACTTATGAATTACCTTGTATTTCTAAGCTTCACAGTTTTGGTTCCGTCAGCACATTATAAAAGTATATACTTGAAGGGATATTCCGAATGTTCGATTTATCAATACTAAGATTAATTTAAACAATTATAAAAGTAATATAAACGAAAACTTTATCCAACAGTCAGTGGTAAAATGTAAAGCCAACCGTGAGCAGGCCAGGACAGACCCATAGAATTCTAGGCGGCTAAAACTCCCAGATTTAAAGAAAAATCTGCACGTTAAGGTGGTAAGGTTGTCAAACATAAACACTGCCCACTTTTAGCCCCGAGGAAATGTTGCTGATAATCATTTCTGTTAGAGGCTGAGTCGACCCCAGGGACATAGCGCGGCAGGATGGATTATAACAATGAAGAATTCCACATACACCATCGACAATCGAAACCGCGACCTTTCAGCCTATAACAAAGTACGTCAACCACCAGCATGCACTCAACACCAAATGACACCAGAAGATAATTCCAGGTGTCTATAAAATAATCTCTCATTTTTTGACGTATTTATATGGTCCTGTTTTGTTATTTGAAGAGGAATTTGACTTTAAAACTGCAGTGATACAGTTCATTCGGCATGGCTTTTAAAACTTATTCTTTATTGATATCAAATACACTTCTTATCTTTTTTTCAAATTCGTGCCGTGCATCTTGATATTATCAAAATTTATTTATTCACCAACTGATGCACAAGTGAGTTTTCTTAAAAACAAAATTAAAATTTACAAAAGAAATTTGAACTAAAACAGTTCTTTTAATGTAAATGTTAATACAAATTTTATTTTAAATTTTAATGTAAATTTTAAATTTTTTTTTTAAAGACAACTCACTAATGCATCAGTTGGTGAATAAATAAAGCTTTGACGCTTTTTATCTCTTGGGGAATAAAGTAATAAATTGTCTATAATTCAAATTAAAACAATTGTATAGAATATTGGATAAGTTTTGACATTTTAGTTGAAAAAGACATTAATACTGAGGGACTCATACACACACATAATACGTATGACGTGCAGGGAAATCTGATGTACTTGCCCCGGTAAATAAACAATATTCCTCAGAAAAAACAACCACTCTCCAATTCAGTGAATCCTTCAAATAGAAGAAGCTCACGTTTTCAGCCCCATTTTTTTAAAAATAAACTGTTTTAAGAAAATTATTTATTTATTTTACAACCCCACATTTACATTAAGCGACGTTATGTTTCCTCCTTACTGATTGGTTCTTGCGCAAACTTCTCCTCCTTCTTCTTCTTCCATTGGCACTACAGCCCCCTGTGGGCTTTGGCCTGTCGAAAAATATCGTTCCATTTTTTCCTATCTGCCACAAACTCTCTCCATCTTCTCACTCCCAACACTTGAAGATCTCTTTCTACTTCCTCTTTCTATCTTTTCCTGGGTCTTCCCCTTCTTCTCGTCCCGTCCAGTTCTTGAGTGAAGATCTATTTGGACATCCTATCCTCCTCTATTCTCTGTAGGTGACCTAACCAGCTTATCCTTTGCCCTTTTATCCATTTTTCCATATTTTCCCTTTGCTCATCTCTTCTAGTTCTCGGTTCGTCCGACTTTTCCATTCCCCGTTTTCATATTTAGGACCATATATTCTTCTAAATATTTTCCTTTTAAAAATTAGCAGAGCTTATTCTTCTTTCTTCGTCAACGTCCATACTTCCGCTCCATACGACACTTCCGGTCTTATTAGTCTTGTACAAACTACAAACGATATTATATTTATGTTTTATTATTTATTTTGTGTGATTCCCCGGCGTCTGAATTTTATATGCCGACGTTTCGGAACTCTAGTTGGTTTACGCAGGAGAAAACAATAATACAACACTCAGAACACGGTGAAATTTCGAAATCAAGAAACATTATCTGTAGATACAAACCAGAGAGGAAACCTGCTATAAATTTTGCTGTATTTTAATTACAATGTCTTCTGTCTTCACCGACAGATGTGGTTACATGCTCCTACTTAACGCAATGCCTTTGGTAAAGTGCTTTCCAAACTCCACCCTACCGACACACCAAGCCAACTACCACACCACTTCTAAACTGCTTCTCGTCCCAAATGTGTCTCACTTCAAGCCAACGAGGCGACGCTAGAGAAAGTGCCAAGACGGTACGTTGAAATTATTCCATGCCTAAACTGCTAAACGGCTTTGTGGTAACAGTACATTGTCATTAATTGCAAACGTATATAGTCTCGTACATAAACACACACGCACACACAAATATATATATATATATATATATATATATATACATACATAGCTAACATATGTTGCTGAGTTTGAATAATTTTATAGCCCGAAATTTTCAGTGAATTCAAATTCGATTGCGTAGAAAACTATTAAAAATTTTTAATAAAACTTCTACCTAAGAAGATACTCACTTATTGGTTACTGGTAGCTTACAACATTTGGTTTTATAGTGCCTCGTTAATTAGTTAATTTTCCGAATATTTCCTTCAACATGATTAGCAAGCAAGCAAAAGAATAAAGTGGATTAATCCGAAAATACTGTAAACTTATTTGACACACTTATGAAAGGATCTATATCAACCTAAATATAGGCCAAGATCGAGTACACAGAAATATTCAAAGAGGGTCGTTTTGGACCAATATATCATCATCATAAACATCAAGGATTCGACCCTTTGATCCGTTCCGTCTCCAGAGTTACAGCTACTCGCGCCAACGCTTCTACGGTCTTCCAATTGTTCTCCTTCCTTGTGGTCTGTAGTGGTATGATTTCAAAGGGATTCGGTTTTGTGGCATTCTTTGTAAGTGTGAAATCCAGTTCCGTCTGTATTCATCTATCTTGTCTAGTATGCCTATAATCCGTAGTTCGCGGCGTATGTAGTCATTAGTTTTGTGGTCATAAAAGGTGTAGCTTGCCAGAAGTCTCAGTAACTTCATTTCTGCCGCTTCAATTCTTCGTCTTTTTAAGGCTGTTAGAGTCAAATTTTCTGACCCATATAAAAATGTAGGTAAAACTAGTGTGTTGTATAATTTTCAAAAGAGTTTCTGTTCTCACTTTCTTAAAAATAGTTCATTTATACTAATCTATTAATTGAAAATTATGCTAATTTAAATTCTACATCATTGGAAAATTGGTACGATGTATTGCAACCTACATATATTCTACTCACAAAAAGACGAAATTGAAATTCCTCTATATGAGAGAACTGGTGACTCTGAAATTTTAATAAAGAGAGACCAACTTAATGTCACTTGCTTTACTATTTCATTATTTACTGCTCAACATATTTCGGATGTTAATACATCCATCCTCAGGAGCTTTCGACCTATTTGATGAGTTATTGCATGGGTTGTATGGTTCTGGTTGGATGTGTGTTGGTGTTGCGTTGTGGTGGTGCGGTATCCGTATGCAGGCTGAAGCAGCCTGCATACGGATACCGCACCACCCCAGCCAAACCACAACGTAACACCAACACGCATCGAACGAGAGCAATACAACCCATGAAATAACCATCAAATAAGTCGCAAGCTCCTGAGGATGGATGTGTTAACGTCCGAAACATGTTGAGCATTAAATAATGAAATAATAAAGCAAGTGACATCAAGTTGGTCTCTCTTTATTCAACTATGAAGATGATGCACGGTCCAATAAACATAAGATGGTGACCCTGAAGTTTGAAGTGCACATAGGGCACATTATGAATCTCACAGCTTTATTCCGGTTAATCTGGTCAAATCCATTCCCCCTCGGAAACAAATAATCTTATATTTTTCAAATGAAGAAACTGGCTTTGTGTACATTTACATGTCTTGGTGAATGACTTAATTTTAAGAACATTCAATAACATTCCGTCTTAATCGGTGACGATAGGCATATGCTGAGGACACACACATTTCCTGCTACGTTCTGCGAAGGAAGATATTAATTTTTTTGTAGAGAATCTTCAGAGCATTTCACTATATTATTCTGTGATTTAAATTCTCATAATTTATCTCAGAAATAAAATATTACTGACGCATTTAAAGTGGAGAGAATTTCCTCAAATTTCCTTAACGTAAATACTAAAATATTTCGCAATTTTGACATTGTTCGGGAAGTATCCTTGACGGAACACTGCGAGCAAACAAATAAAATACCTGCTTATATAGAATTATTTTAATTCCCTGACTAGCTAATTCTTCCGTAAATGTGGTGTTACATGTGATCAAACTTTTTAGTCTCTTCTCAGTCATAGTTGCTACTCTGTGAAGGCAGGAAGAATTAGAACTTACTTCAAAATTATATCAAAATATCTGCATAGAAAAAAAAAGTTACAGCGCAGGAGATATGACATTTTTCCTTAAAATTCCGGCTTATCATGGATAAAAACAAGTGAAGTGCCTATTAGTTACAATTATAATGTTTGGAAACCATTTTAGCAAGGGTAAAAATATTTCCTCCTTTCAATTCTTCTTCTTGGATAATGCACATATTTATGACATCGGCGAATCTGATTTAATATTGTCAAAGATTTCAGAACGGTACATGTTCACGGACGCCAAAAAAGTTGATTTCATATAAAGAATCGATTATACAAAGAGTACACTAAAATAGGTGCAGTATTACCTATTGCGTATTACTTACTTACGTACTTACTTACTTACTCCATTGTTCGGAGCCTTCTTGAGAAGATAACTGGTTTGCAACTAGTAAAAAAATTCCCCGCATTTCACGTAACCCGAAGGTTCATTACCGCACTCACAAGCGTCCGCCACCTGTCTCTATCCTGTGCCAGCCAAATCCAGTCCATACACCCACATCCCACCTCCTGGAAATCATCCTAATATTATCCACCCATCTACACCTAGGTCTCCCCAGTAGTCTCTTTCCCTCCGGTTTCCCCACCAAGACCCTATACACTCTCCTCTCCTCATCCATACGAACCAAATGCCCAGCCCATCTTATTTTCTCGATTTTATCACTCGCACAATATTGGGTGAGGTGTTCTATTGCGTATTACATAGTATAAATATATAATAACTTATAAACGAACAAAGTATTTTATATAAATCATTATTATTTAATTAAGTATTTACTTTAGCGGTAAACAAATGATGCAATGCATTTAATCGAACACAGTTGTAAATAGGAAAGTTATTCTTCAATTATTAATAAATAACAAGAAATATTTACAATTTTAAGGGTCTTTTTCGTAGATTTTTCACAAACCCACCTGAAGTGGCTGACATAAATGAAATTCTAAAATTTTATAATTCTGTAGGCTTATTGGAACCACACCTGAATAGTTTAATGGTACGCTTAAAACAAATCAGTGCTAAGTAACCAAGTATTTTTATATGGAAAATATATCCCACACTGAGGAAATGAACAATATTGTGTTCAATGCCACTCGTGAGCGTAAACTAACACAAGCCTCTCTCCGCTGAAACGAGGGTTTGGAAGCTAGTAATTGTTACATGCTGACTACACTTGTTCAACCTTGTTGCGAACAGGTCGACAGGAAACTGCAGTTTTCGGAAAGTACATTTAAGCACTTAACTGATTCCAGTACAGATTTTAGGTAGAGAGTTAATAGATTATTTATGATGTGCTTTCGGTAGGTTTGATTTCGAATTTCGCCCCGAGATGCAGGACGAATTTATTGACGTTTACAGCGAATTCTTTCTGTCTGTCTTAGCAACATTAGAACTGATAAACAGATTTATTTCCAACTGATTGTTAATCTCATTTCAATACAATTTCTTTCGAGACTGTACAAATAATTTAAGTTGAAACTGTCAATAAATGCACCAAGAAATACCTTAGTCTATTTCCAACCAACTTAACCTTTTGACGCCTAATGTCAACTATAGTGGTCCTACCGCACCGCTAACCTCTAAAGTTGCATTTTATATATTTATTCAACAAATATAGGTACTGAATATTTTAAACATGATATATACTCTCCGTTTTTTTCTTCAAAATGCAGTTTGTTTCATAATTCTAATGTATTTGGTTCCTGTATAATTCTCATTTTATATACAGGGTGTGCTAAAATTAAAAAAATAATTCCAGCGCCAAAAGGTTAATAATCAATAGACGACACTTTATGTATCTTGTATAGTGATTTATGATTTTAAAAAAACTTGGAAGTTTATTCCACATCTGTATTGAATGACGTAAGTAAACCTAAAATGAACCTTGGAAAACAATTTAGAAAAGAGAAACAATGGACTGCCCTATATACATTGAAGGCTTAAACAGAGTATTAAGTAGAAATGAAAAGCTTTTACTCTGCAAAAAGTTTGTATCTTGTTCATATGATATAAGGCCATAAAACATGGTTAGATTATTTGCGTCTAATGAATGTTATATACATGTTCAACAGTTAATATTAACTCGGGTGGAAATCCCACAGACGCTGCTCTGTTTCACCCATCAGTGGGAGAGTTTGCAGCCAACATTGCACTGCTTTATATTCAACGCGAAATGAACTGATGTGTGAAGCAGACAATGAAAGATACTTGGCGGATTCTGTGTGATAATACGTCGGTACTTTTCGAGGTGGATAATAACCGCAGTCAGAAATTTATTCCGCTGCGTGAATGTAATTTTCCACTAAAATGAACTTAATAGTTATCCTAATCCTAGAATATTCACTCATTTTATATTGTCTAGCAGACTGAAATTAAAGTTGGTTGTATTATAGGAAATATCTTGTGGAAAGTTGTTCATTACGAAAGGAATGCTTCACTTTAAATAGACAGAAACTGATATACTAAAATATAAAATTATTTTGTCCCGAACTGCACTTTTAAATGTTTAAAATTTGGTATCTGTAGGTTCGTGAAAAACACAGATCGAAAGTAAGTGAGAATAAAGGTTTATTTTTGTGTTTTGCTGACCGTGCATCTCAGTATAATATTAGTAATTAACCAACTTAATTCACAAATTCCTGTTTTATAATAAGTTTATTATATGCCTCTACATGTTTCGAGCACTATGTGTTCATCATCAGGAAGTACAAATTGTATTATACAGCATCTGTTATCATCACACCTACATGTGTGATGATACCAGAGGCTGTGTAATACAATTTTGACCTCCTGATGATGAGCACAACAGTACTCGAAACATGTAGAAGTATATAATAAACTTATTATAAGACAAAATTTTGTGCATTAAGTTGGTTAATTACTAATATTAAGATTAGAATAGGGTGTTAGGTTTAAAAATTGAATATGAAAGAAAACTCTAACAGAAGTTACTAGAAAACTGTATCTTTAAGGATATGTTCCGAAATTTTGACTACACGTTACGAAATATGAGGAGAATTTTCTTTCATGTATTTTAATTCTCGTTACATTATATACGTGCTTTCAAATTTGAGTTTTACACCAAAAATGTGCAATGCTCTCTTGACGGTGTATGCATGGTTTTTTTATACCATTCAGTTTGAATATAGCTTTGATTGATCAGTTCCTGGAATTGACCATTTATTTGAAGAGGTCCTGGAGAGAGGATGAAAAATCCTGAAGAATTTCCGAAGAATCAACATTCAGAAATTCTCAACGTAACTTCAAAGATCTGCTCTACCATACTCCAGTTGCATGAGATTATTCATTACTAGTTCGAGGAATATTTTATTCGAAACTTAATATCGCTCTCAACAGGTATTATAATGGGAGGCACACTTAGCATTTGGTGCATGTACTCTACCATGGTTTTAAAGTTACAATAGTATTTTTTAATATTATTAACTAAAAAATAATCAAAGAATTTCAAAAAAAACCTTCCATGGACTACCCTATGCTAAATATCTTATCTTTCTTTGATAGGTTTTTACTGCATAAACAGAAACAAAAACCCTTTGGCGCTTTTGACACATTATTGTCAGACTGTCGGTTAAATTTTCTAAGCGATGATTAACTATCCGGCCAACTCACTGATCTGAATCATAAATTGAGGAATTAATGGGCATTAGGCCGATAAAAGGACTTGAAATCATACTGTTTATTGCCATGTTAACCTGGACGCGTCACGGATACCTAGTTACACATTCGTTTTATCCACCTAGATTTTGTGCATTTAACGATAAACTCTGAATAACAAAAATTGTTATAATGGCCATTTTTATCAAATTTACCACCCTCCGTTTCTGTTAGGTTCAGTAATTCCCGTTCACCCACCTCGCTAAACCACCCTCATTTCCACCGTGGCGATACACCCAAATCCATGATCACGAATAAGAAGCACAATTGAAGGGTGAATAGAGATAAACCAACAAGATGCAACTAATCCGATGTTCATTATTAATCTTCTATTACAACATGTTTCGGGCATCATTATTTCCATCATCAAGAGAACAAGAGCGTGTTCGGCTGCATATGGTGTTCTGCACTGTTTGTGCTGATTGTGGTTGTGTGGAGCTGGGTCGTAAGCTGTGTGCACTTACGACCCAGCTCCACACAACCACAATCAGCATAAACAGTGCAGAACACCATATGCAGTAAAACACGCTATTTTCTCCTGATGATGGGCATAATGATGCCCGAAACATGTTGTGATAGAAGATTGATAATGAACATCGGATTAGTTGCGTCTTGTTGGTTTATCTCTCTTCACCATACGTTCAATGATGCACGGTCATAAGAACCTAAAAAAAGCACATTTGTTTATAATAGTGCTTTATGTATTTGTTTAAAAATTAACAGTTGTAAATTTGAGGCCCAAACAGTGCCTACTTTAATATTAGTGAACCAAGAACGCTTCTCGTTAATACGCCAATCATAATGTAATTAATTAAGCCTCAAACAAAGAGTCTCATCTTTGCTGGAGAGCTATATACAAAAATTACTTAACCAGTAAACAGTTTATCGGTTGGTTAGAAGTCGTTTAATGTGTCAAGACTCCGTGGCTGAAAATAATTTTGCTTTCTTGGCGTTAAAATTGGCCATAGAAAGTACGAAATCAAGAACCATATAATTGGAAATGAACTAAGGAAGAGAGGTAAGATTTTTTGTACCGTAAACCTAGTTGTTCAGAGAACCACTTTAGCTTGAATTGCACACAACAAAGACGGCCTCAAGTTCAATATAACTGTAAATGTCATTATAACAAATTCTGTGAATCACTGACTGCAGAATGCTTTGAGCCAGTTCAGACAGGACACTGAAATTGCTTTCCACAGTAAACAATTCAAGAAAGAGTCCCGTGCAAAGGATGTTCGTTTATTAAGAGCGTTATTTAAAATGAATTTTTTAAGAAATGTTCTGTTGTGAAGCTGCAACATAATTTGGATGCGTAACTAATGAAATCTATTTATCTCAGTATTTAACCAACTTGATGCACAATATTTGCTTCACAGTAAGTTTTATTTCATGCCTCTACATGTTTCGAGCACATGTGCTCATCATCAGGAGGTCAAAATTGTATTAATAGGTATCGTCACACCTAGAGGCTGTGTAATGCAATTTTGACCTCCTGATGATAAGCACATGTGCAAAACACATGTAGTGGCCTGAAATAAAGCTTATTGTGAAACAAATTTTTTACATCAAGTTGGTAAAATACTGAGATAAATATACTGAGATGCACGGTCAGCAAAACGTCAAAAAATTAATGAAATCTGATGTATGACGTTCGGTAAATATGACCTAAGCCTACTTCTGATAGATCCTAGATACCTGAGCAATATAGGTAATGTTGATTTCAGACCACTGAATGGAAGCACTGAAAAAAAATATTTTAAAATTCAATTCCTAAGGAGGAATATAAAAACTAAAATTTTAGGAAGGTATTGCAGAATTATAATCAATTTTCCATAATACTGTTTAGAAAGTGTAGTTAGATACACGTAAAACTATCTGCAGTTAGTAACATTTGAATCACTTCAAAACAGAACGGGATTATTCCTGTTGGGATAATTCCTGCTCTTTCCATCTCAGTTAACTTGTAGCTGTTTTGTGAAATCCACAAGTTGTACATGACGCTTGTGTTGTCAGGCGTAACTCGGATAGAAAAGTGGAGTAATTAAGTGTTCTAACTTTCGTCACTCGTATTAATACGTCATCATATTGAGTGACGTGGAAAATTTCTTCGTCTCTCATTTAATTACGCGGTGTATCTCTAAAGGAGAGAAGAAAAGCAAAAGGCTCTAATTACAGTCTGTTCTAGGAAATGGTTTCAAGAAATTCTACTCTTTATTTTAATTTCGTGAAACTAATTTCCGTGTATATTTGACCCAGTTTATTATAGTTCCGTTTCCACCATGTTTTCATGCACACGTGCGATGTGTGATTTTTTTTCCCCCTAGTTTTGTATATTTTTCTGAAACCTCTTATTTCATTTCATAATAACTATTTTTTTTAGTTAGTTCAACAAAATTAATTTTATAATTAAGTTGTTTCATGTGTACATTCTTATACCACAAAGAAATGTAGACAACATTTATTATTAAGCGTTTCTCCATTGCCATGCCTTCCGCACATGTAGTCTACATTAAGGAAAATGGACGTTTCCAGACACATCGGTTCATTTAGAGCATTCCGTTTTATCTTCTAGTCTAATAAACATTCTTTGTAGTATGTAATATCATATTAAACAAAATAAATTAATGATAAAATATGAAACATCTGAGGTAATGTCTAATAATATTTACAGGACTTGCAAATTAATTCTTTCAACTGCAGTTGTTAATTATAGAGCATCAAGTCCCTCAAATGTATCTGTAACACACTGCAGGTGTCAGGGCAGGAAGGATATTGTTGTTTCCTCGCCTGTTTAAATAAATAATCATATTGGTTCACAGATCTTTCCACATTTACAAAGTCAATAAATAAACAAACCAATGCAATGACAGATGACGTAAATAATGCCAAAAATATTTAATTGCTCGTGGCATCAAGTTACCGCTAAATTGGTAATATCATTGGGCCCCATAAATTATAGTTAATGTTATCCCAGCTGCTGACGATATGAGATTGTGGGCATAAAGGAAGATAGAGGCTGTGATGTAAGAGGTAACAAGCCTGCTATCACGGAACGAAAAGGTCTAGGTTTAATACGCAGTTTTTTATCTTATGTAACAGGAACCTCGTGATTCTACTGGTCTCTCTTCTCCCCTTGGGGTCGTATGATTTACGCTTGCATCCCCCACACCAAGTTAAAGGGGACTCTGATCGCCAAACACCAAAAAAGTGTGGGAAAACAAACGGTTTACTAAGTGATTTTATTTAAGTTTTGGTTAAATAAAATACCTGGCTGATTAGAACTCTTTACCCTTTTAAAGCCTACCGGTCACGTGATGCACCAACAGGTTTAACATTCAACAACAATACGCACTGCACACAGTGTATTTATGTGTTTTGTATTTATCTCAGAACAAAAAGCGAATTGTGCCACTTACAGCATAAACTGATTGGTTTTTATAACCGAGATGAAAAGTGTTTACAGCGCGGTACAGACTGGGGCTTTAAATAGAGCGGTCTGCGCTTCGTCTATAAAGGGTTAATCTAACATCTTCTAAGTGGTTCCACCTCATGTCTAAGACCTGATGCAATAGAGACAGCCCAACATTTAAATCTTTGAAGACTAAAGTTCTTCTGTACTTTTTACCAAAATCAAGTAACATTGTTTTAGAGAGTAACGCTCAAAATACCACATTTATCGGTTTGTCGTGTTCTCTGTCACGAAAGCGCTGAAGCAAAAGAAGGCGTCCAGCATCGATAGTGTTGGCTGTCACGTACGGGCTAAAGCTACAAAAAATAGTTGACGTACGAGCACACGACACAATACGGAGCAAACAATTAACAAAAAATGTTAGAAGAAATATTGGGAAAAATGTATGTAGTCAAACACAACTGTGTCATATGAGGTGTATTTAATGACTATAAAATGGACAACTACATGTTTCGGCCTGTAATGTCCATCTTCAGGTTGTCTTAGGGGAACCTGAAGATGGCCAGTACAGGCTGAAACATGTAGTTGTCCGTTAGATAGTCATTAAATACTGCAACCGTGGAACTAAGAAAACAACAATACACAAACTTGGAAAATTGTATGTAGTCAAACACAACTGTGTCACATGAGGTGTATTTAATG
>Ga0123352_10007653_pt1 | contig 16707 bp, 5 predicted proteins | sample TergutLab28metaG_FD_89700 | JGI IMG/M metagenome (GOLD analysis project Ga0123352, IMG submission 89700) | Labiotermes labralis P1 segment gut microbial communities from Petit-Saut dam, French Guiana - Lab288 P1 | ecosystem: Host-associated > Arthropoda: Insects > Digestive system > Gut ... | reverse complement strand
TGGGTTGTTACCCGGTGGCAGTGGTTATTTTACATGTATACAAAACATGAAATTGGTTACTACTAGATTTAAGTCGGGAGGGCTACATGAGAAGCATGTAGTGGCAACTTGGAATCTTGGGAACCATCTGAGCATTTGCTTTTAGGCACAGTGAAACCAAGAAAAACCTGTATCGAGATTTAAGGCAAATTTATTATAGGCCTTATTGGGGTTGCAAGATACGTGGAAGAGGAGCGTGCGTTATTAACCCGAACGCCCTACGAAAAAACAAGAAAAACGTCAGAAGAACTACCCTCTCCTAAGAAAATTAAATTCGGGATTATGTTTAATGTGCGCCAAGCGCGGAAATCACTCTGCTGTCATGTTCGATGGATTCTGGAATTCAAGTCAAAACAGAGACTTCGGGTTCTACAAATAGGATAGTTTGTTGATCAATCAGTGGCGTACCCAGGAATTTTGTTCGGGGGGGGGGGGGGGGAGGGTTCAAAACATTTAGTTGAGGACAGAGGACAGAGAACGGGGATCTGGGGGCGGTAGCCCCCTACCCCCTAGTCAAAGGTTCTGGAAGCAACTGTAATTTCGTAAAAGAAATTTCATTTCATATAGTAAAATTTTCTTATTTTTTGGTACTTTAAGACTATTTATGATGGCAATCAATTTATTTGTTACTGCTAATGTAAAACAATTGCGAACCTAGGTAGTTTTAGAATTTTTCTGCCTTTTTTCCGAAAATCTTGGAGTGTTGCCGTCCTAAATTCAGCAATTTTTAACAGTTTTCACAATCAGGTTGAGTTTGGAACGATTTTGAAGGGCCTTCGGAACTTAGGGGGGGGGGGGTTTGAACACCCCAACCCCCCCCCGGTATGCCACTGTGGTCAATTGGTTATTCAGCCATTTAATCAGTCACTTAGTTACTTCATTTATCCACTTCGCATGCAGATGACAAAAAAAATCTCATTCATGACACAGGAATTCTAATCGGTACTCCCTAATACGAACCAGTCAGGAGCCATGTTCGACGTCCCTGACATTAGCGTCATACTGCCGAACAGGCCGTACGATCGGCTCCTTGAAAGCAGCTAAACGTTATGTGGGGAAAACATAAAGTGCTGGCGTTACTGTAACAAGGGTCGTCCTTAAGATGCCTCCTATATTTGAGAGTTCCTTTGTGAGGCGTCAGTTTGTCGGCTGCCGAAGTAGGGTTAGTCACGACAACCGCGCCTCGTCCATTTAAGCTACTTCGCCCTTCAACTCAGTCGCCACTTAAGATAAACTACTGCCGTAACATTCTAGACTGGCAGCAATAAACTCATGGAAAATGATATGTGAGAAAAGGGAGCGTTCACACACTGCCTAGACGCGGTGAAATCGTTAGCGGAAAGTAGCAGAACACACAGAGTTCAAGAACTCAAAAATAAAGGTGCTCCATATTCGCACATGGGCTCTTATCACTACATATTCTTAATTATTATTTATAAATTACTACTAGGCATTTCAGAAGGGAGCAAGATCGAACAATCTACAGCACGTGTTTTACGAAAATACTTGGTGCACACATAACTTGCATGCACAAAAATTCGTTAATAAACGCCTGAATTAGAAGGGTAAATGCGGGATAAGACGCTGTATAGACATACAATGAACATAAAAACATATATTCAACACTTTTTTCATATCGCTTTGCTGACTACAATTTTAACTCCCTTCGACACCAGGTATATGCCAATGTCTACGTGCTAAGCAAATCAAACACAAACGTGACTGTATCAAGCAAGGAAACAGTTACTCGGAGTACACGTGCTTTGCAACTGCGCTCTTTGCTATTTGCCATTTATCAGTGGCCTTGATTACCATTGATTCCCGACGAACAATATTGCTGCGAAGCTGATCGCACTGCAGCTACCAAACTACATGGCCAGACAACGTGTAGGCCAACGCTTGTTCGTTAAACAGGGGCCACAAGTAGCAGATGTAACCTACAGTCAATACAGACAACACGGACTACATCGAGGAATCACATTTCGGTTCCCGGCAAGGACAATTAACTTTTCTCTTCACCAAATCGCACGTCACGACCGGCTATGGGACAAATTCAGCTTGCATGTAGTTCATAACTATTCCATCGGTTGATTTTCATGAAATTTAGTACTGACAGTTTACAGTGAAAATATCGGGTGAATGTGATTTTCTCCACGTCGGCAAAACATATACTGAAGCTAAAATCGAACTTACTTGCCCCAAAACGACCCACGCCTACTATACTGTATACGACGTAACATTAAAGGACTATTTCACTGTAACTACAAATGTCACTGCAGCATTCTTTCGATGCAACGTATGTTTCGTGAAATACAAGGAGAAATAATTCAGTTTTGTCTCAGGAATTCGTGTAAGTGTCTTTCACAACAACCCACATTTGTCTGCAGGTAAATCAGACATCCATACCAATGCGATGCGCAGAATACAGACAGCAGATTCAGAAGTACTGTACTACCCTTGACCATAGCGCCCAATTATGGCGTTTTATCCCAAACAAATTAATCCACGAGTGCAATATGTTTCGTGATTCACGGCCCTGTTGAGCTTAATGGATAACATTCCTGCTGCTTGGAATTACTGACGATCAGGTATAAGCTTCTCAGCTGTGCGTGATAACATCTGTTCCTGTCAAGATGGAATTAGTGATCGTGGTACTATAGCCACATTGATTTACTACGGACTGTGGAAATTCTCTTTCGATGAAAGACTGATGGCGTGCTTTGTTCCATTATGAGGCGAAAGCCTTTCTAGATTTTGTAACGTTATGAATCCTCCGAAATAAGCTTCGGAAAACAGAATTCTCATTACAGGACCTTCGCACATAAAACCACGATGTTACTCACAATTCTACTTTCACTATCTTAGTAAATTATGGTTAGCTAGTGGAAGAAAAGTAATCGAAATGTGTTCCGGGGAAACCCATGACTTTCAACTGTTCCGCAAACACCTTCCCTCTGTAACAAAACTGGTACACCTAAATACAATTTTGATCATTTTACTTGATTTTTATTTTCCTCCCACGTTTGGGCATAATCGATGCTTGATTTATTTTCAGCGTAAATCAGCAAAAACACAGTACTGTTGTTCATGAATACGCTAGTTTACGTAATAAAAAGTTCTATATCATGTTTGCATCCAAAATATACACGTTTACTTAACACGGGTTGCGCAGAAATTCAGATTAGGTCACAAGAGCACAACAGGCGTCAGGAGTTGGACGACCTGTAGTGCAGAACAATAAAGGTAGGATGCTGCTTAAAAAATGGCGGTCCGCAGATTGTGTTTACAGGTACAGTGCATAGGGTTTACACAAAATACTTCATGCAGTATTTGGTCTAGATGCATGGGCTGTTGACGAAAGGCAGAGAGTTACTCTTGCTATTTAAAAATATTCACTAATTACGTGCCTACTGACACTGCCTAACAGACTCCCTGTGACGGTGAAGATAAAGACGTCTTCAATCTCACAGTCGTCGGTTTGAGGCAGAAACAGGACAGATACCCCGTCCACTCGCCGAGTCAAAACAACCCCGATGTATGTTACAAGAAATGGGGATGACGTCTTGAGAAATCGGGACAGAAGGGTTAAGAAGGAAAAGTACCCACACCACGATTACGGGGCTCCAGGAAACATAAAATAACACTTATTTACTAAATAAAAAGTTTAGCTTAGCAGTGACCAACCGGTTGTCGTATGTCGAGAAAATACCGCCAAGTATCAGTAAACTTCATTGGCACTGTACAGAACGCTGAGCAAATTCTTAATATTAAGAGACTTAACCCCTAAAAATAAAGCAGAATTCAAATAATTGGGGAAGGAAGTAAGAAATCAGAATTGAACTCACGTATCAATTAAGACCAGATTTATTTCGAGGAAACCGTATCGTAATCTCATGGGATGACAATTTTCTTAAGATAAACGCAACACCAAGTCTCATACAGTCGCTCCTGCTATTAATGGCAGATGACTCAAAGATGGGGCACGGTACGCACTCTTCCCTATTAGATAACTGTTTTATACTATGTTTTGTTTGTGTCGATTGTGTTGTTCTATGCACTGTTTGTGTGTAAATGTTTACTGTACTACTGCCACCGGGTGTCAACCCAACTGCAGTTAAAAAATATATCAACATCAACGTCGTATACGTGGTGCAATCCGCGTTTATAAACGAAGGCCTGGCAACCGTTAAACATGGTGTACATGAAACGCCAATACCCAATCCGACTTAACCGAGGCTTGGTGAAATTAAGCCGACAACTTAGTTTGGAATGGAAAAGATGCCACTCCTTAACTCTAGGATAAAGTAAGTTTCACGTAAGACAGACGCAATAGTTTGATTATTTAACGCGCTGACAGCCACAAAGGAGCAGTTAAGCAGTTAATCCGACATTAAACGCAACAGACCGTATTTCCGAACACGAAGTCATCGGATCAGCTAGTAGCGATGTAGCTGATAAAAATGATATAAGAAGAAAATTAAATGTAGAGGTGTTAACGGACAGTCAGCGATATTATGTGTGTGTGTGTGTGTGTTTGTGGGTGTGCGTGTGTTTGTGTTATGTGTGTGTGTGTGTGTGCGTGTGTTTATGTGTGTTTGTGTGTGTGCGCGCGTGTGTGTGATTGTGTTTGTGTGTGTGTGTGTGTGTGTGCGTGTGAATGTGTTTGTGTGTGCGTGCGTGTGTTTGTGTGTGTGTGAATGTGTTTGTGTGTGTGCGTGCGTGTGTTTGTGTGTGTGTGAATGTGTTTGTGTAAGTGTGTGTTTGTTTGTGTGTGTGTGTGTGCGTGTGTTTGTGTGTGTGTGCGTTTGAATGTGTTTGTGTGTGTGTTTGTGTGAGTGTGCGCGTGTGTTTGTGTATGTGTGTGCGTGGGCGTGTGTTAGTGCTTGTGCGTGTGTGTTTGTTTGTGTGTGTGTGAAAGAGAGAGTAAATAGTTCGGGTAATTAATTAGCCACAATGTTGCACAAAGGAATTACCACTGGTACCCTTATATTGCGGCATCACCTGAGGTAAGACGGAATTCTTTGATCTGATTGCATTCGTTATTATGAACCTTTCACACGCCATGTTCATTAAAACTTTTACGTAGTGCAAAAAGAAAGTGTGCTTTTTCAATGATAGAATCAGTCCCTGTAACTTCACGACTATTGCCAGGAATCTTGTCAGATAACGGAAATGCTCTTTTCAACGTAATGACAAGTTTCGAAGCGGCTTTTCATGTCAACAGTATCGAGCAGCGGTGGCGCTGATGTCAGGAAGCAGACGACGGCTTACGCCAACCCCAGTAACATCAAACAACAATAAGAACAGAGGCAGCCGTCGCTGTACACAAACGCCGCAAAAATGAAATATAATATCCGCGAGAAAAAAAAAAGCAAGGCCACAATAGCAACAAAGAAGAAAAAGAACTAATCGGGTGAAGACAGTGTAACAGCACAATGTGACCAATACACTGCGGAAGTAAATGAGTTTAACACCCAACAGTGAAAAACGGGAGTAATGCAGGCCAGTGTGTGAAGAAATGCATGAAAACAAAAGGATGTAAACGCGAATTGAGGTTTTCATGGTAGTGGAATATACAGTGCTGTCATCTGAATTATGCTGACATCCTGTCTCGTGACTGTCACTGAACAGGAGCAACTCGCCGCTTCCACCTTATACACTAAGCATGGAGGCAGTATGTTCTTCGAAACATCAGTGACCACCTATCAGAACACATCGAGTCAAACCCCAGGAAAAAAAAAAAAACCTACAAGCGATGTAAATTCGACTCTACAGGGCTCTGACGACGGTACACGACTTGGTGAAACAAACTTCTTCATTTGCACTTTATCTTCTTAACTTTTAACAGCGTACAATGTTTCGGAACCCGGCAATGATTCCGTCTACAGACCCCGGAACCAAACGGACTTCGAACAATGAAATTCAGTACTTTCTCTTTACGCCAACTGGGCCATTTCCAGCATATTTTACTTGATAACTGTATCCGTAAAACACACTGCCATCTGTGCCGCAAGGACTGTAGATAACAACGTTCTTTGCAAATACGCAACCCTACATTTACAGAAGCGCTGGTAAAAAAAAAAAAAAGTGTAATTCCGTGTTGACGTCTGACACGCTAAAAACAACCACAGCACAAACAGCTGAACTGAAATTAAATAATGCTTATCTTTCAACTGTTTCAAGAATTCACCAAGTACAGCAAAGTTGGGTTGAAGCCAGGCACCGCATGTTATCATTTCTATACGGATATCCAGACTAGGGGTTCCCAAAATGTGCTCTGCGGATCCCAAGGGATCCGCGACCAGTTATCTAGGAATCCGTGGATACATTTCTGTAATAACTACTTTGAAGTTTACTTATTATTTTTTTAATTAGCGGAACAATGTTCTGTTAAAAAATAATCGAGGAACTTCTTTAACTGACCATACATTTATTTCATACGATCGTTAGAATATCTAATTTAGAAATTTCCTGTGCCCATGAAACGAGTGACAATACTTTTAATTAAAGTCAAAACATGCAACGCATTGTTACGTATGCTACTGGTATATATATATCAGTATCTGTCTAAACACAGTTCTGAGAAATAAACTTTTAGTTGTGGATGCCTATCATACGGACACGCTGTATTTACGTGAGCAATGATGTTAAGATCCGTGATAATTATTCCAAGCCAAAAGGGGTCCGCGAGCAAAAAACTTGAGAAACACTACTCTAGACCCTTAAAGACGAAGAAGCTATGAACCTTCGAAAAGTCTGCGACCGTTCACCCTGTGACGCAGTTTCATATAACAGAGAAACGTATTCCTCAAATGTTAAGAATATTAACTAGTACCCTGCACACAAAAATTCCATATGGAGTCCCAAGAGCTACGTCGTGTTAATAACAGTCCATCACCAGACCCTTTTCTCAGCCACACGAATCCAATACACACCCTCCCATCCTGTTTCCTTCAGCTCCATTTCAAAATCTTTCTACAACCCAGTGAACGAGAACATGGGCAATAAGACTAATGGTGAGGTAAATATCAGTCATGAAACCACAACTATGGTAGTATGGATTTATGATGGCATTTAATAGCAAAAAATAACTACATGCTTCGGCCAATAGCGGCCATCTTCAGGTTATTACAATTTTGCTCAAAGAGTATCATATATATATATATATACACACACATATGCCTATATTGCTCAGCATCACCTCGCAATATAGGCATATATATGATACTCTTTGAGCAAAATTGTAATAGCCTGAAGATGGCCGCTATTGGCCGAAACATGTAGTTATTTTTTGCTATTAAATGCCATCATAAATCCACACTACCACAGTTGTGGTTTCATGACTGATATTTACCTCACCATTAGTCTTTTCTATACACAACGGGGATGACACACCTCAGAATTATGGGCAATAAACTCCCAAATTAAACGCCTCTTTATCTAGCGCGGCCTAAAAGAAAGCCCATTCCTTCACAGAACTCAAAAACGCAATGTATTTTCAGTTCTGTATAGAGGCCTCAAAAAGTGTGTTACCAACTGAAATGTAACAGGAGCTCACGCCACATCATCTCCACATTAATTAACTACGGAATACTGGACATGAAAAATTGATATTCCAATGCGACTATTCGATTGTAGCCGACCTTACAGAAAAAAAATCATAATTTATGGCACACATTTGACTTTCTGTACAGTCTGTCTCTATTTCTTGAACCGAAAGTCCCATATTTCAAGGAAAAAGAGCGGTCCGAATTGACACTCTACCTCTTACTGATATACACTAATGCCTTTAAGGGTTTCACAGTATAATTTCGTAAACAGATTTCAGGTCTCAAACAATTTATTGTCATGTTAAATGGAACCAAACCGATTCCATAGTTTGTAGTTTATTTGACGACGCAGACAGTACCTCAGACAACAGCATCTGTAGTAGGAATCTGTGAATGATGCAATGGAAAGAATTTGAAAGGTGACGATCGGAAGTTTCATGGAGATACAGAACTAAGCCACGAAAAATCTTAGTCAGAATAGCCGGCCCAGTTTCGAACAGAGGCACTTCCCCGGATGCAAGTCCGCGAAGTTAAAACCACACAAACACACTCGGTATCAGTCGTTTCATGTTCCTCTTTTAATAAGGAAAACAACAGCAATCAGTACTCACAGGTTGTACTGCCTCCCATCTCGATGATGCACTTGCATTCCCTCGAGATCTCACGATTGTTAAAGGGTCGCACCCGTACGGCAACCTTCACGGATGACATGTTAAAATCTGCAAGCAAAACACACACACACATACAGTCAGACACAGGTCCGATTTTATGCAGCAGTGGCTCCAAACCTCGCCTGTTTCACGGATTGGCGCCTTCTCTGTGTCACTGTACAATACAAGCAATAATCAGCAAACAGACACGCATTTATTAGCAGTAAGTCTAATCTTATACACTTACATCATAAACATTAACATTTGTATAAGGTATTAACACAAATGCACCATCATCGGCATCACATTAAACATCAATAACTGTAAACTACAAGTACGAAATAAAAAAATTAGTTATCAGAAAACTCACAAAATGTCCAGTTGTCTATCAAGGGAAGAAATCTAGTAACTGATTTACCTACCTTGACTCCGTAAACCCAAGATTCACTGAAGGGAAAACAGAAACATAAAGGACATGGTTGTAACGTGACATTTTAAGTACAGCTCCCACCCACAGAGTTTTTCCTGCTAGTATGAGTACAGATAAATAGTTCTTGTTTAGGGGGAAACATGCTGAAGATACCTCACCTGCCGACAATGAATGTTTCAACCGTCAAGGTAAAACGAAAAGTCAAACAAATGCTGAAAAGCGCTGCATAAAAAACACACTCACACACACACACACATATATATATATGTGTGTGTGTGTGTATGTGCACAGGTATATAGATAAATATATAGATTATATCGATTGAACAGACTGTATAAGATTAAATAAATTAGATACACAGATAAACAGACAAACAGATATTCAGATATATGCATGGAGAGATACAGGTGTGTGTGTGCTTTTCAGCGGACGGCTACGCTATATTGCGCATGTGTGTAGTACATAAGAAGCACGAACACATACATATCTACCTACCTACCTATCCTACCCTATATATCTATCTACCTACCTGTCTTTACAAACATACAAGCACTGACGCAAAGCAGTGTGTCGCAGACATACAGGTGATTTCTAACAGTATTGCTCGTCCTGTCTCGTCCTAAGCCCTATCACTGGTATTAATCTTGACGCAGTTAAATTCAAAACTGCACACTCGCTGGTCCGTTTTAACAATACCTTCCCATAAATACCTCTAACATTCGCAAGCGGCTCTTCCCAGAGACTTTCCGCAGCACATGCTGAATGGATTTCTCACTTGCTGCCACCTCACATTCCCTGACTTGATTACACTAACAACAAATTCCTAAAGCTCAACTCTTGACGCTGTGCTTCACGCCATTTCATTCCGCTGCTTCCTCCTATACACTTCATGCAATGCCGTAATCTTTGTATCACATTTAAGACCTGCAATAATTGTTCCTCATTTGTTTTACATATCTGCTTCTCGCCCTCGGAATTACATTGTAACGAAAACTGAACAGTACTTAAGGAAGTAAATGTGAAGTATATCACATAAGGGTAATGATCCTGGAGTTTCATGTTCAAGGTAAAGAATGTGGCATGACAGGAGATCGTACAAGTGACGGGAAACGGGTCGCAACCTACATTCCTGCCGCCCGCAACGGTTTTACTTTTAACTGATGTGACCGATAGATAGTGGTCTACTTAAACCCCTTCTGACTGCACAATGCACTTCGCAAACAATGATAATAAAGGCAACTAACTTCCGATAAAAAAACATATGAACGGCCACCCCGTAATTCACGTTAGTGATCGGTGGGTAGGACTATTCGGACACACTGCTCGATCAAGAACAGCGAGCCCATACCTTTTCGCACTCAGATATATGGCCTGACACGACGAATCCAACTTTTCTCATCTCGCCTTATGTCATGTGGCATAACAAAACATTCCGCTGCTTTCATTGTCACACAAATGTGATGTGACAAACTACATTTCTTTTCAGCATTTCAGTCTGGTGATGAAATCCCTCTGCTTTTACAGATTACTAATTGGGGGGTAAAAAACAATGAGACTTTAACGTGGCTTAAAATTAATGTCAGAAACAAGCATTAAGTTTTTTATTGTAGTATATAAGCCCTTAACTGTTTTATATCAGTGTTCAGAAATCTAGTGTCTCCATCATCATACATCTTCAATGGCTCATTTTTATTGGTGTGGAACACAGTCGTGTTACCCCGTCGTTTATCGAACATTCCATACCATCTGATCACATTTGTGTGTTAAAAATTCTGGGTAGACAACGTATTAAACAAATTCTAACGACACAGACTGCATCCACCTCCCCTCAGCAAGTTCAAGATGGTGGAAAAAAAAAATCAAAGAATTTAACCACTACAGGGCTTCATGTACTTACATTTAGTTCAAATGCGTGGGAAGCAATACAACTGTATATTATGGTATCAAACCTGTTTTACCTTAACACTGCGACAGGCTGAAATCACTGAAGATGCACAATAGCGCCTGCAAGATGCAGCCCCGTCTCACAATATGCCTACACACTCGTGACGTCACACTCTACATGACATGCGAACATTTGTGGATCTTACCTTATGTGCGTTACAATACTACGATTTGTTATTCCCAAATATAGTTATCACAGTCCAGTTATTACACCGCACCGTGAATCCAAGCCTCCCTGGAAACTCGACATCCTGCTGTTCAACCTTGCACAATTTTGTTCCCCCAATATGTCCGACTCGGCCAGGAAAATTTTGGGAAATCGAATGACGTCATGGCGCATGCGTTTGGATGCCCACGAAGGTCACTCTAGTAAAGGAAAGGAAAGGAAGTCACGTGATTTAACTACCCAACAATGCGCAGCAGCTGAGACAATCAATACCAACAAAACACTCTACGTCACGCGCACATCAACCAATCACCGTCTAGGGCAACGCTTCCCGAACCAATCAATACGGCCACTAGACACCCTGATGCCATCTTACGGCACTACTTGTAACGCTTCTTAATTAAATATTAATACAGAATGCTGCATTTATACGGAATTTTTCGTTAGAACGGCAAACAAGCGCAACACAGAGAAGAAATGTCCACGTATTAAGTTTTTTCTAGATCAAAAACAACTTACTAAAGGAAAACTCACATAACACAAGGAGACTTGAAACTCTTACCAGTCAGTGGCACAATACTGTTTCGGCTGTACGATTTATGACCTAACCTAACCGAACCTGTTTCGCGGAGGGTCTTCCGTAATTAAACTTCGGAGACGCAGCAAAGCCTCGGAATTAATTTCGTTATCTGAAATACGTTAACAAAGGTAATATCATTACTTTCAATGGGAACTGAATAAACAAGGAAGCAGCTGCTTCGCATAAAAACGCTCCTGATTCAACGACAGATTCAAAGTATCATCGGTATTTCATTAGTCCATGACAGCTGGCAATTCAAGAATCACTCGATGACACTGCAAATTAATCTGTCCTCATCAATGTCACTAGACTCTTCGTTTACTTGAGGAGTCGCGACCAATTTCTACGTAATAGAAATAACAACCTTGGGTGGGAAAAAAAGTAACAAAATTTGAATTGCATTTATCGAATACCAAATAAGATAATTTTTCTATCACATGTCGCCACTTGAAATTTACAACTGGCAGGTCCCATATTGCTCTCTAAAATTCCTGTGAAGTTTGAAGCTTGTATAATGAAACAGCAAAGACTTCAAGATGTGCGCATAAATAATTAGGGTTTACGCCATTCTTGTTACTCTTCTCCAATACAAGAAACCCCAATCGTTTGACAGCGCCTATGGTATGATGGAACGAAAGGAAGTCATATATGAAAATACGGACTGTAAAACAGGATGCAACCTAAAAGCATACAACAGAGCCAAACAGATAGTCAATAATTACTGATTGATCTCAACCAAATTCATATGGTTTGTAGCCCGTAATGGGATAGTGCTAGGTCTGTAGTTCCACGGAAATCCCTCGAAAGAAAACAGAGATATACAGGAAAAGGCACATTTTTCTCCAAGCAGTGTCATTATTACCCTATCGCTATAAAAATTACATCGTTTTTAGTGCATGCATGCATGCATGCATGCAAGATGCGAGGTATGAAGCTTCAGGAAAATCCCTCAAATGTAAGACGAGATACACACGGAAAGCGATTTTCATTCCCAAGTAAGGTGCCCTTAATTACGCTCATTCGCGACCAAACTTACATCGCTCTTAGTGCATGAATGGTGAGTGCGAGGATTGAAGATTCAGGAAAATTCCTCGAATGAACGCAGAGATACAGCTAAAAAAGCACTTTGTTACTCAAGCAAAGTGCCCCTAATTACTAGCTCATCACAACAACACTCCCAATGCTCGTAGTGCGTGCGTGGAAAGTGCGAGGTATGACGTTTCAGGAAAATCCCTCCAATGGAAGTCGACGTACAGTCGAAAAGATACTTCATTTTCCAAACAATGTGCCCTTAATAACTTACCGATCGCAACCACACTTATAACGTTTGTATCGCATGCCTGGAAAGTGCGAGATATTTATTCTCACGAAAATCCCTCAAACGTAAACGGAGTTACAGATGAAAAGGTACATTGTGCTCCGTGTAAAGTGCCATTCATTACTCACCGATCGTAACCAACCTCACATCGCTTGTAGCGCATGCGTGGAAAGTGGGAGGTATTAAGGTTCAGTAAAATTCCCCCAATGGAAGTCGAGACACAGAAGAAAAGATATTTTGTTCTCAAATAAAGTACTCTTATTTCTCGACCGATACAAACTAATGTTATGCTACTTGTAGCGCATGCGTGGGAAGTGCGAGGTACGAAGTTTCAGGAAAATCCTTTGAATGGTAGCTCAGATACAGACGAACAGGCAAATTCTTAAACAAGTAAAGTTCCCTTACTTATGGTCCGACCGCAACGAAAACTTCAGCGTTTGTAGCACATGTGGAAAGCGTGCGAGCTATACTACGACACAGCTGACAAGTTACTTTTTTTAAAATAAAATGAGCTTAGCTTTTGATCCATCGTAACCAATCTTGAAAAGTGCGAGACAGGAAGTTTCAGTGAAATCCTTCCAATGGTAGAAGTACAGCCGATAACGTACTTACTTTTCCAAGCAAAGTGGGCGTGATTATTAGCGGATCGAAACCAAACTTATGCAATTTGTAAAGCATGTGTGTAAAGCGTTAGGTATGGAGTTTCAGGAAAATCCCTTGAATGGAAACCGAGATACAGCCGAAAAGGTACTTTGTTCTCCAAGTAAACTGCCCTTAATTACTGACCGATCCCATACGAAGTTGCCTTGTGAACTGTGAAGATGGCAGGTTGGGGTGTCTGAAGTTTGGAATCCGGGTTGAAAACCAGTGTGCTGGGTGAGCGACTGGCTAGGTTCGACTCTTTGGTGGTGGTTGAATGCGTAAATGCATCGGTGGACAGCTTGATCGATAAGTAGATGTCACAATTCGGACTAGGGGTTAGTGAGTTCGTACGTGTATCACTTGGTTGATAGAAAATGGACTATTAATTAGTTCCTGGCTGCTGGGCTTCGTCGCCTGTCATTCCAAGAATATTAAAAAAAAAACAGAACGTTTCGTACACTGGATCTGCTTCCGAAACGATGTCTACCCTTTTCTACTGTTGGAACCCTACACGACGGATAAACCATGAACATACGATGGACAAACCTCAGCAGCCAAATAGTCCTAAAATACGATAGGCAAAGTTCAGCGGCGAAATGGTCGTAAATATAGGATGAAAATTTTCCAACAGCTAAACGGTCTTAAATATAAGTAGGACAAAGTTCAGCAGCTCAATAGTCTTAAATATACGATGGGCAACGACCAGCAGCTGAACAGTCCTAAATATACGATGGACAAAGTCCAGCAGCAATATTCCTAAATATAAGATAAAGTTCGGCAGCCAAATTGTCCTAAATATATGATGGCAAATTCACAGAAGCTAAGTGGTCCATAATATACGTAGGACAAAGTTCAGCAGTTAAATAGTCTTAAATATACGACGGACAACGCCACACAGCTAAACAGTCCTAATATACGATGGAAAAAGTCCAGCAACTATACAGTCCTCAATACTCGTACACGACGGACGAAGTCCAGCAGCTATGTAGTCCTAACTACGTGTACACGATGAACAAAGTCCAACGCCTAAAGAGGCTTAAATATACGATGTTCAAAATCCAGCTGCTACATAGAACTACATATACGAGTAATCATCAGTCAGAACCAAGCACATTTTAACAGTGGACGGCGTATGCAAAAACAGACATTTCCTAGCCTCCCTAGTAAATTCATCTCATTAGAGAATCCGCAAATCAAGAGATGCATTAATGCCAAAAACATAAGTGACTTCTATCAATTCTCCTGCATGGGGCGATTTTCAGTTGTGGTGTACTTGTGTGAACACTGACATTGCGGCAAATTCTCCGACACCTCTGTGTGGCGTGAGGTCTAAACGAGTGGCTGCAGGCGCTTCGTTATTGCAATATGCAATGCCCCATTCTCTTGGAGAAAAAGACAACACTGAATTATTCTGGAAGCAGAAGGCAGGTCAGCTAACTTGTCAGACGACTGTTTAAGTTCTTTGACGACGTTGCTTCATCTGCGCAGACGGTGATGCATTCAGAGTGAGAGGAGAGCGATTGTCTGTCAGGCCAGTCGAAAAGCATGGGAAAGCTTTCCAGACGGTTGGTCTACTTCACGACGTGGAAAAAAGGTTTTGTTCAACCCACAACAGGACACGAGGCCAAGAGGGCTCTGGATGGGGGTGGGTGGGTGGTCAACGCCACGCCCCGGCCGCTTACGAACAAAAAGCTTATCTTAACCACGATACTCGACGTTTCGTAAGTTCCATCCGTTCATCACCATGACTGGTAATATGATAAAATGAAAAATAAACTTTGTACATTCCCCAGTGACACGCTCTACATTTCTTATTTCCACAAAATCAGTTGTATACTTAAACATACCAATTAACCATTAACTTTTCAAAAAAAAAACCCCGAAACACGGAGTTTGTAAAGTTTGCATGTACCAATGATACCGGCATCGATTTATATCATATATAAATCTGTTTCTTCAAACATCCTTGCCATATTAAGTTGGTCCTTTTTCGCCCGAAAGCATTGCGGATTGAGGAGACTGTCCTAGACATGAAAGGTAGATGCGAATGTAGTCAGTAAGCAATGCAGACAGCCGGCAGCGATGGTCGTGTTGCAGGTCGGACGCCGGGCGAGGGGGATAGCAACTCCTCACGAGGAAAACGAGTGGTGCGGAAGTTACAAAATCTTACACAGGAACTCGGACCGGACTCTTGTAAATGCGGCAATGAGTCTACGAACACCATAAAGGATGTAAGAATGAAATTTTACTGTCGAGTCCGACATGTTCGAGCATAGCACACTTAAGACTGAACCCACAGCAGGAAAATGTCTCGTAATATCGCAGTTTATGGTTCAAACAATGTTGTAGGTATCGATTTCAGATCTCCCAATACAAGGCAAGCTTTGGCTCTGCCAGTCTGCCAACAGTGGTAGACGTGAGACGTCTGACTTCACGTTACAAAGTGCTCGCTGTTCGTTCTCATGTGTGAGCTCTTAAGTCAGACACACCCGACCTATTAAAAATCATTCAGACGCACCCACACTAAAAAGGGTAGAAACGTGTAAACCAGTTTTATATGAAAACTTTTCAAACGCGTTTTTCGTAGCTTGCATAATTCATTTGTCCCTTGCAGAAACTGTTACCAGAATCACTAAGTATTGGTCACACTATATTACATACATATTACACTGAGAGTTACTTATCAGTAGACTTACATTGGCAAGAGACAAATTCGTTTAACGTTATACTTCGGATAATAACCATTGTAACAGAATTTTGAAACGCACATGTTACGTTACCTACAAACACCCGAGTTCAACAGTATAGCAACTCGATTACAGACTGGACGGCCTGGGAATCTGGGCTCGATTCCCGGTAGGCCCAGCAATTTTATCTTCACAACACCCACACCAGCTTTGGGGCCAATCCAGTCTCTATCTAACAGTACTGGAGTTCCTTCCCGGAAAATGAAGGGATCGAAGCGTGCAACTGATAACTCAACTACATTTTATATTGAGGATACTAATGATCAGAGCCACACCTCATTCCAGCATACGTTTAAACGGCGTGGTATTTCAAAGCACTGACAACTGTCCGTTTCTTTACATTCAAAAAATATAGCATAAAGCTGTTTTTGAGATACGTGTAGTTAGATCTGAGTCTCCTGAAAAGCACAGGTTCGTAGAAGGGAGGTTAAGGTAAAGCAAACTCCGTTCAGGCCTATTCAGGCCCAAAGGGTTCCAGGGGGCTGAAGCTCTCAGATTTCAAGACAGTCGGCACATGAAGGTTGTAAGGTTGTCAGCCGTACGCACCGCCCGCCTTCCCCCCCCCCCCCCCCCCCCCCCCCCACCCCCCTCACCCACCCCTACCCCTCCCACAACTCACACACAACCCCCCCAAACCCCCC
>Ga0123352_10007652_pt1 | contig 16708 bp, 6 predicted proteins | sample TergutLab28metaG_FD_89700 | JGI IMG/M metagenome (GOLD analysis project Ga0123352, IMG submission 89700) | Labiotermes labralis P1 segment gut microbial communities from Petit-Saut dam, French Guiana - Lab288 P1 | ecosystem: Host-associated > Arthropoda: Insects > Digestive system > Gut ... | reverse complement strand
GACACAGGTTTTTCTTGGTTTCCCTGTGTCTATAAGCAAATGCTGAGATGGTTCCCAACATTCCAAGTTGCCACTACATGCTTCTCATGTAGCCCTCCCTACTTAAATCTAGTAGTAACCAATACCATGTTTTGTTTACATGTAAAATAACCATTGCCACCGGGTAACAACCCAATTGCAGTAAATAAATAAATATAAATATCTACATCGCCTTTTTATGTATTGCTGGCCGTGCATCCTGGTATGACTCTGGGTAAATGACCAACTTGATGCACAGTTACGCAATGTAATACGTTTGTTATTATATTCCTCTACATGTTTCGAGCAACTCTGTGCTCGTCTTCAGGATGTCAAATTGTATTAATACAGCTTCAGATACTGTATTAATACAATTCGACCTTCTGATGATGAACACAAAGTTGCTCGAAACATGTAGAGGATTATAATAACAAACGTATTACATTGCGTAACTGTGCACCAAGTTTGTCATTTACCCAGAGTCATACATCCGCTTGTTAAGTGATCATAAGTATGTAAACACGTGACAGACGGCAAGTAACTGTGCGATTCATTTACTGTCCCGCTGGAAGATAGTTCAATACATACGATATCACTTACAGGTCACTTTGGCAAATTAAACGGTGGTGTGAGGAACGTATTCAACAACCAACCCCTGTAAGTAAATTGTAATGATGTAACGATGTGAAGAGAGGTATTGCACTTAATTATTTACTCAACTGAGGGACTGTGTAAGCTCTGAGCTCGCTAATCATATTCACTTATCCGCGCAACTGTATAATGAGTATATGTACATAGACTGTGGAAGTAAGGCACAGAAAAACACATAATTTATTCGTGGTTTGTGTAGTTTTTATGTGCTCTCTAAAATATCAACGTGGCTTGCTTCTGTATTTATCCACTCCTCGCTTTGTATGGTAATTGAACTAGTGTTCGGTTCTGAAGGAAGAACTTGTTTATGTGACTTTCAAACCACAGCGTTACGCTGTTTTTGGATGTGACACCGTATAGTTTGGTGGACACATCAGATTTTTAGGTTAAGCTGCTACCACCATCTTCACAGTGTAGTGGTTTATTTATTTTATCCTGAAGTTGGGGGCAGCAGATTCTTCCGAAACATGGGTACCGTTACCAAAATACGCGGCATCTCATCACATAAGGGTGTAACAGGAACGCGTCGTCACACTAATCTACATGCTACGTCAGTTTACACGAAGGTGTGTGTAACCAGGTGGTGGGCCATTCGTTGCAATTATGTTCCGCCAAACGTCGTGCCTTGAGTGACCATGAGTAGTTATAAACCAATGATGACGGGGGGGGGGGGAGGCGGGTAACTCGTGTCGGACAGACGGCAGGGGTGTACAAAGAGATGGGGGGGGGGGTTATACTTTAAAAACAGCTTCTAAAATTTCGGAATGTGGTTGATAGGAATTTTATTTTTTGGAAATTGTTAATGCAGGTTGCAGGTTTGGATCGAGATAAATCGGTCATAGTGACGTGTTTTTTTTTTCTTAGCCGTGGTCATGCTAGTACTAGATAGTTCTGTCACTGCCTGGTGCGGTATATATGAGCACTGCCAAATCGTAGCCAGCGTAGTTTTCAATTAGTTGACTGCTTCAGGCAAGGAGACGCAAAATTCCGAGCACCATTTGTATGTTACCATTAATCAACATACGGAATTGAGGCACCTAAACTGTATTGCGGTGCGCGTTAACTTTCTTTACTTTACTTCGCGTTGGTCATTTGCCGTCTGTAAAATCCCGTATACTTCTGCTGTATAAGATAGGCATTAGAGATGCTCATAAAATATCCAGCGTTGGAAATTAATAGAACGTGAATATTTTACACATACGTGACCGGCATTTGTTTTACGTCACTAAAGGACACCGCGGTGGGAAAAAAACAGAAGGAAACAGACAACTTCAAAGACCTACGCTGAATGGAAAATGGATGTCAAAGAAGTGGTATTGCAAGACGTAGAATGGGTTAATTTGACTGAAGTTAAGGACATATGGCGGGCTTTTTTGAACACGTTAATGAACCTTCTCGTTCCGTAAAACTCGAGAAATCTGTTGACCAGCTGAGGAACTGTTAGCTTCTAAAGAAGCGCTGCTCCATGGAGGTGATTAAAAGACACCGCGATCCAAGTATATGCCCAGTTATACTGTTGGTCAGTTTGTAAGTCTGTTATTTCAGATTTCCTTCCTCGTCGCGATGCACGCTAATTTCGTAAGCGTTTCATTTCGCAAAGTAACGGAACTTGAGTTTGACGAAATGTCATCAAAATCGTTATTGCAAGCAATCATCATTTCATATTATCTCCTTCTATTTCGCCTCTGTACACTTTCTTATCCCTATTCGAAATTCCTCTTACCTTAACGTGGATTTCTTTTAGCAAGATGCGTCCTCCCTGTGCCGTTTAGTGGGAAAGGAGGTAAGAAACAAGAATACAAAAAAAAAAAAAGGAATAGGACCGAAGGCGCCGGGCAAGGAATTCCCCTCTTTTTCTGTGTTGGCATGAGGAACATTTTTCAGGCTTCATCCAATTTCCGAAAACAATTGGAAGATCTCTAGCGGTCGGGGTGTGGGGAGACTTCTGGGAATCGAAGTAGGAAATGGAACCTAAGTTTTCGCTCTCCTTCCCTTGCGTGCCTGTTTATCGTTGTTCTTTCGTAAGGGAATCCTCAGGTCGTGGGAATAGTACTGCGAGAAATGAGTGCGTCTCACGAAATGAGGTTTGCTGTTTTGGAGTCGCAGGTTCGTCTGCTTTCATCTCCACATCCGGTTTAAACATGAATAACGAAGACGTGCATCTTCTGGTTGGGCCTGAAAATACCGGCAGGTCTTGTCGAGTGCTCTGATAAGACACGTAATGCACCACGAAGTCTTTAGATAATTTTGTAATGACGGTGACGAAGCTTAAGAATGCGAACTTTTTTGAAAGTGCCAAATTAGTATCTAATTGTACAGTCGAGTCAGTTTGTGCGTGTTTTCAGTTTAGTGTTCAGTTCTTGATCGAATGACAATGGTTCTGTTCATTGCTTTGGCTGCTTCCGGATACTTAATGTTGTTTTGGCTAATTTTATTTTCTTTTACTTTCTTTCTTTCATTTCCGTCTTCAGTTTTTTTATCTCGGTTCCTCATATATTTATTTTGTTTATCTGTACTTACATACCTTGTTTCATGCGTCTTTTCAACCTGTATCTTTCCCTTCTATCATTTCCTTTTTTACATACATTTTGTCTTCTTGTCACTTCCATGTACGTCACGTACAGTTTTGTTTGCTTTGAATTTCAGCTGCACTTTTATGCTGTGCGACTGCAATAGTTAGAACTGTGTATTTTTGTCGCGTCGTATTTTGAAACCGTTCAGTCGTTTCGCCTTACATTACAGCCGCCGTCTTCAGAGCGAATGCCCCCAACCCCATTGTGAGCCGTATTCTTTCTTCATTCAGCCTTAATTTACCTTGAAGATGTCAACTGCAGTATACAGCGAAACGTTTGAACAGTTCAGGCTTACCACACGACTGAACCCCGAAAGCCAAATTACACGTCTGAAGCAGGCCTCGAAAGTTTAGTGACCTGAATGAAAAAGATTTGGTTCTTTTGCAATGTGATGCTGTGTTATTTTGTTGCTATCTGCCTTCTTTACAGGAACGTGCCTTTATCTAGCACCCTGAAGATTCATGTATCCGTTTAGCGAACTACATGTCATCATATCTCACATCAACCTAATCTTCATTGCCACTACATTCAGAACCCTGACTCTCACACAAACTCACTAGTAGAGATTCTTATCAGCAGTGCGTCGTCACACGAAGATTACAGCTGTGCTTTTAGTTTATTGTATTAATAAATAAGCTGAACATTTTCTTCTCTGTCATTAATAAATCCGTTGATGACATTTCTGCACCGCATCTGGTATTTACGTTTGTCTGTAGAACAGAACTGAAAACCGACGAAACCTACTTCCCGTAGCTTGTTGTTGGACAGTCGTTTGTACGGTGCGGATGGCGCCGTGCGACGGCACGGCACCATCCGCACCGTACACACGACCTACGCAGCGGCTTTCAAGACCACCACCCATCCAAAAATTCGGTGCAGAAAGCCGTATGCTGCAACTCAACATCTAATGCTCCTGATGATAGGCGTATGTACCCGAAACATGTCGAGCTAAGAATACATCAATAAATTTATCTAGTTACATCAAGTTGGCATTTCACTTTATTTCACGATACTTTAGTCTCCTTTCCCCATAGTTACATTTACAGTCCCACTGAACTCTTTCTTGAGCTTATGGCGAAACCGGGACAGTGGCACGGGGTAAGAGGTTACACCCACCTGCAGCACAAACTGGCTGATATTAAGAAGATTAGGTTTGAAGCACTGAATATATTCATTTAGGGGAGGGGGTAAGCTTATATTCATCAATTTTTGTATCTAGCTGAGGGCCGCTTAACTTATCAGGAAGGAGTCTGATTTATGGAGTTAATAAATATTTACATGTAATGGGATTCTTACGTACTACGTGGGTAAATATCGTTGTTGGAAAGTTTACAGTTTGAGGAGTGAGAAAAATACGGAGTGGTAAGCTCCACATTTCCCTTACTCTTTCAGTTTTACGTTAATTGGTGGGAAAGTATTTCAATCAATTTTGTAGCTTGGAATTCCGTATATTTCTTAAAGAATCTCCGAGAAAAAGAAAACAGGGCAAACATATTTTTGACGTTCTGTCATTCTACATAATAATCAAACCCCTAAAAAAAAATCAAAGTATAATTTATTGTAAAATTAATTTTACTAGTAATTGCCAGTAATTGTATTTATTTTAGCCTCATAATTGCTGACTTTGAAACAAATTTTCTCTGAAGTGGGTAACACTTTAAATTTTAACAATGGTTTTGCGGGCAGGGCAGGGTTTCGAGATTTTCGGATAGCCCTTGTGCAATAAAAGTTTGGTCTACACTATTCCAGATAAAGATTCAACCCCCTGCCCTTCTCCCTCGGTGTCTCCCCCTGTTTCACTTCTCCCACCCGGTTACTCTTATTCTTCCCGTCGCTGCACCGTGTCACTCCATTGTCTTACCCTTTTCTTTATTGTGGTGATTTTTCTTTTCCTTGAAAGTTCTTATTCACGAAAGAGAGTATCTTAGTATACCGTTAGATACAAGTATATTTTCTTTCGTAGTCCATTCATTGTAATTCTAATTTGACAGGGAAGTGTAACCAAGTTCTGAAATGTTCGTAAGGGCTGTGAGGATGCCCCCAAAGTTTGCGAATTTGTGAGTTCTTAACATTTGAAGGGCAATGAAATCGTTTATACCTTTCTGAACGAAAATAATTAATTATTTTATAAATAATGCATTTCCATGTGTGTGTGGTCGTTTCATGTATTTTTCCTGCGACGGTGGAGATATTGCATTTGCAGGATTCATGCCTGTTGAAATTAACATGAAATCATAAACTAATTCTGTAGTGCCAATATATCGAATGTGACTCTTTACAGGGGTGCTGATAAGTCCTTAGCCCGAGCATGAAGGAAACAAGCTAATGTTTCTGTCAGAATGGCGTGAATTTCCTTCGGCGCCTTGCATTGCAGGGAGGGGGGGGGGGCATAATGACAACTCGCACCTCGATGTAGTTGAAATCGCGCGCGTACCTGACATGCGTCCGAGCTTGTTTCCTTCCGTGCCGGGCTAAGGACTTATCAGCACCCCAGTAAAATATAATACGCTTCGCTCGCTTGTCGGTTTACATTGTAATACCACATCCTTTCCGTATTACTTTAGATTCACGATTTTCTAACAAGACTGTAAATTTACTATAATGTGTCATTTGTGTATCACAACTGCGCTATTTTGTGTTTTGCGTAGGTTTGTTCTTGAGCTCAAATACTGTTGAATAATCTTGACTTGCATGCGTATGTTTAATTGTAATGTTTTTCGTAATTTTAATGGGAGATATATTATAGTCTAAAATACTTGGGTAGTAGTCAGAAGACTAGAATGGGCTGGTCATTTGGTAAGGATGTCTGATGATAGGACCGTAAAGAAAGTATTTATGGGGAAACCAGATGGAAGAAGAAGGCAGGAAGACCAAAATTAAGATGGTTGGACTGTATTGAGAATGATCTAGAATCGATTGATGTCAAGAGATGGAAGAAAAAATCAAATGACAAATCTGTATGGGCCATCATTCTGAAGGGGCAGTGGTTAAACTGTGAGAACTGTGTGCCATTGAAGAAAAAGAAGAAGAGGAAGAGGAAAGAGAAGAAGAATAAGAGGAAGGAGAAGAAGAAGAAGCTTTAATAATTTCGCTTGGGTGTGTTTTGTCTCTAACATTCCTCGGTATGTTGCCCTGGTATTTGTCCCCTGATTCTCTGTTGTGTTTTGTGCTGGCATGTGCTTCATCTCTAATCTTCTTTAGTAGTTACAGTGGGACGTCCTTTACATCTGTCGTTCTTCAGTGTATATCCAGTGTAATTTTTTCAGATTTAGAAGTGATACTAAAATAATACACATAAAGTATGATTCCTATGACGTATAACACATGTACCTATTCGTACATCACATCACAGGACAAAAACGGATACTCATCTGTGTCTCATGCTAGTCCTCAGTTCCTTCCGACGGCTTTCGCGATAGTCATTTGCCAATAATTGTCGAGTAACTCCAAATGTTTATTACTGCCTTTGGTTTCAATGCATTTAATTTTTATTGAAAAACGTGTAGGTTTATTAAGTGAACTTTACCATTCATTTTAGTCTTTTTAAGAATCATGTATTTTTTTGTTTCGTCTTATGTAATTTTATTAATTTGGTCGATAAAAATTAAATTCGAATGCCCATTTAATATCGCATTGACGTGTAACTGAAGGGGATGTCGAAACTGCGTAATCCGAGGGATGTCTGTGTCACTCGATCGACTAACGGTGCCTCGTGTTTCAGCCTGTGACTATTCGGATGCAGCATGAGTTCCGAGAAGACAATACAAACATGCAGCCAATAAATACACTGCCAACGGGATACGAATGGTTCTGTCGGTCTGCGAACTGTCGAATAGTATTTCAGCTTAGACTGCACTAACACCAGGATTTGCTGTGGTAGCCATGTTCAACGAGACAGGAACAGTCATTCCGTTATATGAAGAGGCGAATTGAATTAATTTATATATGTGTAGTGACATTCAGGTTGCGACGTTTATAGGGCATCCGAGTTCTATTCATTCTCCGCTCAGAATGTCACGTTGTCGGCTTTTCTGTTTGAAAGATTGAGGTTTGTGAGAACAGGAGAAGGAGTGACGGGAGGAAAGGGAGACAAAAAATGGGGACGGTTAAGCAATCGATCAAAACAAAAGACAAGTGATGGCTTTTGAGAGAAGGATGGTTGGGGGGGAGGGTGAGGTATAAACCGCTTCCGAGAGAGACGTCACGGTAAACGGGGAAGAAACACAGCAAAGGAATGAATGAAAGGATTCGGGGAATAGAGGATCAGAGGGAAAAGACTATGCTTGAATCTGACGGGGCAAAATATGGACTCGACTTGTAAGGAAGTGGAAAAAGTGTCACTGAGAAGCGGAATGTGACAACGGGGCTAGGATTCAGCTGTTGTGCATAGTACAGTCATGTTCCAAAGAAGACCGACTGCTCAAAACGGCACATATCTCAAATGTTCTTGATGTCAAGTCCTCGAGAGAGAAAGAGAGAGAGAGACATATTATTGCAGTCAACCATGCGTTGCTTTCTGTGACGTCAGGACGGCCGCTTCAAATGCCACAGCAAATGGTCGCATAAAGAAGTTCGTCGCGTCTTAACCTTCTCGCTGAATCTGCCATTTGTCGTCAGGTTTTGCTATGGTTACAGCCGATAAACAGAATTATTACCCTGTAGTTTAGCTGTACTGCTACAAATAGCATACTGTGCATACATAATTGCAGTCTGTCTTGAAGGTGATCTTAATACCCGGTCCTCAGGAGCAAAATATACCTGCAAAGGAGCACATTTTATACGTCTCGATACAGCCATCCGGATCCTGACGTGCTGACGACCATCACGCACCCCGTAGTCAGGTGTATGATAGATTAAGAAACAGAGCGGGGGTGGGGAGATTGCGTAGACTTAATTATTAATTATGTCTATTTTTTCTTAATGTTTTTTGACCGTGCATCCCTGTATAATCTTTTTCAAATGAAGCCAACTAGGTGCACACCACTTCTTAGTATATTTATTTCCACTTCTCTACATGTTTCGGGCAACTATGTGCCCATCATCAGGAGAACTTACTGTATCTATGCGACAATGGTATTTTTCACTCTGTATGGGTGGCTGTCTGGTCTGCTGCAGCAGACCAGACAGCCACCCATACAGAGTGAAAAATACCATTGTCGCATAGATACAGTAAGTTCTCCTGATGATGGGCACATAGTTGCCCGAAACATGTAGAGAAGTGGAAATAAATATACTAAGAAGTGGTGTGCACCTAGTTGGCTTCATTTGAAAAAGATTATACAGGGATGCACGGTCAAAAAACATTAAGAAAAAATAGACATAATTAATAATTAAGTCTACGCAATCTCCCCACCCCCGCTCTGTTTCTTAATCTATCATACACCTGACTACGGGGTGCGTGATGGTCGTCAGCACGTCAGGATCCGGATGGCTGTATCGAGACGTATAAAATGTGCTCCTTTGCAGGTATATTTTGCTCCTGAGGACCGGGTATTAAGATCACCTTCAAGACAGACTGCAATTATGTATGCACAGTATGCTATTTGTAGCAGTACAGCTAAACTACAGGGTAATAATTCTGTTTATCGGCTGTAACCATAGCAAAACCTGACGACAAATGGCAGATTCAGCGAGAAGGTTAAGACGCGACGAACTTCTTTATGCGACCATTTGCTGTGGCATTTGAAGCGGCCGTCCTGACGTCACAGAAAGCAACGCATGGTTGACTGCAATAATATGTCTCTCTCTCTCTTTCTCTCTCGAGGACTTGACATCAAGAACATTTGAGATATGTGCCGTTTTGAGCAGTCGGTCTTCTTTGGAACATGACTGTACTATGCACAACAGCTGAATCCTAGCCCCGTTGTCACATTCCGCTTCTCAGTGACACTTTTTCCACTTCCTTACAAGTCGAGTCCATATTTTGCCCCGTCAGATTCAAGCATAGTCTTTTCCCTCTGATCCTCTATTCCCCGAATCCTTTCATTCATTCCTTTGCTGTGTTTCTTCCCCGTTTACCGTGACGTCTCTCTCGGAAGCGGTTTATACCTCACCCTCCCCCCCAACCATCCTTCTCTCAAAAGCCATCACTTGTCTTTTGTTTTGATCGATTGCTTAACCGTCCCCATTTTTTGTCTCCCTTTCCTCCCGTCACTCCTTCTCCTGTTCTCACAAACCTCAATCTTTCAAACAGAAAAGCCGACAACGTGACATTCTGAGCGGAGAATGAATAGAACTCGGATGCCCTATAAACGTCGCAACCTGAATGTCACTACACATATATAAATTAATTCAATTCGCCTCTTCATATAACGGAATGACTGTTCCTGTCTCGTTGAACATGGCTACCACAGCAAATCCTGGTGTTAGTGCAGTCTAAGCTGAAATACTATTCGACAGTTCGCAGACCGACAGAACCATTCGTATCCCGTTGGCAGTGTATTTATTGGCTGCATGTTTGTATTGTCTTCTCGGAACTCATGCTGCATCCGAATAGTCACAGGCTGAAACACGAGGCACCGTTAGTCGATCGAGTGACACAGACATCCCTCGGATTACGCAGTTTCGACATCCCCTTCAGTTACACGTCAATGCGATATTAAATGGGCATTCGAATTTAATTTTTATCGACCAAATTAATAAAATTACATAAGACGAAACAAAAAAATACATGATTCTTAAAAAGACTAAAATGAATGGTAAAGTTCACTTAATAAACCTACACGTTTTTCAATAAAAATTAAATGCATTGAAACCAAAGGCAGTAATAAACATTTGGAGTTACTCGACAATTATTGGCAAATGACTATCGCGAAAGCCGTCGGAAGGAACTGAGGACTAGCATGAGACACAGATGAGTATCCGTTTTTGTCCTGTGATGTGATGTACGAATAGGTACATGTGTTATACGTCATAGGAATCATACTTTATGTGTATTATTTTAGTATCACTTCTAAATCTGAAAAAATTACACTGGATATACACTGAAGAACGACAGATGTAAAGGACGTCCCACTGTAACTACTAAAGAAGATTAGAGATGAAGCACATGCCAGCACAAAACACAACAGAGAATCAGGGGACAAATACCAGGGCAACATACCGAGGAATGTTAGAGACAAAACACACCCAAGCGAAATTATTAAAGCTTCTTCTTCTTCTCCTTCCTCTTATTCTTCTTCTCTTTCCTCTTCCTCTTCTTCTTTTTCTTCAATGGCACACAGTTCTCACAGTTTAACCACTGCCCCTTCAGAATGATGGCCCATACAGATTTGTCATTTGATTTTTTCTTCCATCTCTTGACATCAATCGATTCTAGATCATTCTCAATACAGTCCAACCATCTTAATTTTGGTCTTCCTGCCTTCTTCTTCCATCTGGTTTCCCCATAAATACTTTCTTTACGGTCCTATCATCAGACATCCTTACCAAATGACCAGCCCATTCTAGTCTTCTGACTACTACCCAAGTATTTTAGACTATAATATATCTCCCATTAAAATTACGAAAAACATTACAATTAAACATACGCATGCAAGTCAAGATTATTCAACAGTATTTGAGCTCAAGAACAAACCTACGCAAAACACAAAATAGCGCAGTTGTGATACACAAATGACACATTATAGTAAATTTACAGTCTTGTTAGAAAATCGTGAATCTAAAGTAATACGGAAAGGATGTGGTATTACAATGTAAACCGACAAGCGAGCGAAGCGTATTATATTTTACTGGGGTGCTGATAAGTCCTTAGCCCGGCACGGAAGGAAACAAGCTCGGACGCATGTCAGGTACGCGCGCGATTTCAACTACATCGAGGTGCGAGTTGTCATTATGCCCCCCCCCCCTCCCTGCAATGCAAGGCGCCGAAGGAAATTCACGCCATTCTGACAGAAACATTAGCTTGTTTCCTTCATGCTCGGGCTAAGGACTTATCAGCACCCCTGTAAAGAGTCACATTCGATATATTGGCACTACAGAATTAGTTTATGATTTCATGTTAATTTCAACAGGCATGAATCCTGCAAATGCAATATCTCCACCGTCGCAGGAAAAATACATGAAACGACCACACACACATGGAAATGCATTATTTATAAAATAATTAATTATTTTCGTTCAGAAAGGTATAAACGATTTCATTGCCCTTCAAATGTTAAGAACTCACAAATTCGCAAACTTTGGGGGCATCCTCACAGCCCTTACGAACATTTCAGAACTTGGTTACACTTCCCTGTCAAATTAGAATTACAATGAATGGACTACGAAAGAAAATATACTTGTATCTAACGGTATACTAAGATACTCTCTTTCGTGAATAAGAACTTTCAAGGAAAAGAAAAATCACCACAATAAAGAAAAGGGTAAGACAATGGAGTGACACGGTGCAGCGACGGGAAGAATAAGAGTAACCGGGTGGGAGAAGTGAAACAGGGGGAGACACCGAGGGAGAAGGGCAGGGGGTTGAATCTTTATCTGGAATAGTGTAGACCAAACTTTTATTGCACAAGGGCTATCCGAAAATCTCGAAACCCTGCCCTGCCCGCAAAACCATTGTTAAAATTTAAAGTGTTACCCACTTCAGAGAAAATTTGTTTCAAAGTCAGCAATTATGAGGCTAAAATAAATACAATTACTGGCAATTACTAGTAAAATTAATTTTACAATAAATTATACTTTGATTTTTTTTTAGGGGTTTGATTATTATGTAGAATGACAGAACGTCAAAAATATGTTTGCCCTGTTTTCTTTTTCTCGGAGATTCTTTAAGAAATATACGGAATTCCAAGCTACAAAATTGATTGAAATACTTTCCCACCAATTAACGTAAAACTGAAAGAGTAAGGGAAATGTGGAGCTTACCACTCCGTATTTTTCTCACTCCTCAAACTGTAAACTTTCCAACAACGATATTTACCCACGTAGTACGTAAGAATCCCATTACATGTAAATATTTATTAACTCCATAAATCAGACTCCTTCCTGATAAGTTAAGCGGCCCTCAGCTAGATACAAAAATTGATGAATATAAGCTTACCCCCTCCCCTAAATGAATATATTCAGTGCTTCAAACCTAATCTTCTTAATATCAGCCAGTTTGTGCTGCAGGTGGGTGTAACCTCTTACCCCGTGCCACTGTCCCGGTTTCGCCATAAGCTCAAGAAAGAGTTCAGTGGGACTGTAAATGTAACTATGGGGAAAGGAGACTAAAGTATCGTGAAATAAAGTGAAATGCCAACTTGATGTAACTAGATAAATTTATTGATGTATTCTTAGCTCGACATGTTTCGGGTACATACGCCTATCATCAGGAGCATTAGATGTTGAGTTGCAGCATACGGCTTTCTGCACCGAATTTTTGGATGGGTGGTGGTCTTGAAAGCCGCTGCGTAGGTCGTGTGTACGGTGCGGATGGTGCCGTGCCGTCGCACGGCGCCATCCGCACCGTACAAACGACTGTCCAACAACAAGCTACGGGAAGTAGGTTTCGTCGGTTTTCAGTTCTGTTCTACAGACAAACGTAAATACCAGATGCGGTGCAGAAATGTCATCAACGGATTTATTAATGACAGAGAAGAAAATGTTCAGCTTATTTATTAATACAATAAACTAAAAGCACAGCTGTAATCTTCGTGTGACGACGCACTGCTGATAAGAATCTCTACTAGTGAGTTTGTGTGAGAGTCAGGGTTCTGAATGTAGTGGCAATGAAGATTAGGTTGATGTGAGATATGATGACATGTAGTTCGCTAAACGGATACATGAATCTTCAGGGTGCTAGATAAAGGCACGTTCCTGTAAAGAAGGCAGATAGCAACAAAATAACACAGCATCACATTGCAAAAGAACCAAATCTTTTTCATTCAGGTCACTAAACTTTCGAGGCCTGCTTCAGACGTGTAATTTGGCTTTCGGGGTTCAGTCGTGTGGTAAGCCTGAACTGTTCAAACGTTTCGCTGTATACTGCAGTTGACATCTTCAAGGTAAATTAAGGCTGAATGAAGAAAGAATACGGCTCACAATGGGGTTGGGGGCATTCGCTCTGAAGACGGCGGCTGTAATGTAAGGCGAAACGACTGAACGGTTTCAAAATACGACGCGACAAAAATACACAGTTCTAACTATTGCAGTCGCACAGCATAAAAGTGCAGCTGAAATTCAAAGCAAACAAAACTGTACGTGACGTACATGGAAGTGACAAGAAGACAAAATGTATGTAAAAAAGGAAATGATAGAAGGGAAAGATACAGGTTGAAAAGACGCATGAAACAAGGTATGTAAGTACAGATAAACAAAATAAATATATGAGGAACCGAGATAAAAAAACTGAAGACGGAAATGAAAGAAAGAAAGTAAAAGAAAATAAAATTAGCCAAAACAACATTAAGTATCCGGAAGCAGCCAAAGCAATGAACAGAACCATTGTCATTCGATCAAGAACTGAACACTAAACTGAAAACACGCACAAACTGACTCGACTGTACAATTAGATACTAATTTGGCACTTTCAAAAAAGTTCGCATTCTTAAGCTTCGTCACCGTCATTACAAAATTATCTAAAGACTTCGTGGTGCATTACGTGTCTTATCAGAGCACTCGACAAGACCTGCCGGTATTTTCAGGCCCAACCAGAAGATGCACGTCTTCGTTATTCATGTTTAAACCGGATGTGGAGATGAAAGCAGACGAACCTGCGACTCCAAAACAGCAAACCTCATTTCGTGAGACGCACTCATTTCTCGCAGTACTATTCCCACGACCTGAGGATTCCCTTACGAAAGAACAACGATAAACAGGCACGCAAGGGAAGGAGAGCGAAAACTTAGGTTCCATTTCCTACTTCGATTCCCAGAAGTCTCCCCACACCCCGACCGCTAGAGATCTTCCAATTGTTTTCGGAAATTGGATGAAGCCTGAAAAATGTTCCTCATGCCAACACAGAAAAAGAGGGGAATTCCTTGCCCGGCGCCTTCGGTCCTATTCCTTTTTTTTTTTTTGTATTCTTGTTTCTTACCTCCTTTCCCACTAAACGGCACAGGGAGGACGCATCTTGCTAAAAGAAATCCACGTTAAGGTAAGAGGAATTTCGAATAGGGATAAGAAAGTGTACAGAGGCGAAATAGAAGGAGATAATATGAAATGATGATTGCTTGCAATAACGATTTTGATGACATTTCGTCAAACTCAAGTTCCGTTACTTTGCGAAATGAAACGCTTACGAAATTAGCGTGCATCGCGACGAGGAAGGAAATCTGAAATAACAGACTTACAAACTGACCAACAGTATAACTGGGCATATACTTGGATCGCGGTGTCTTTTAATCACCTCCATGGAGCAGCGCTTCTTTAGAAGCTAACAGTTCCTCAGCTGGTCAACAGATTTCTCGAGTTTTACGGAACGAGAAGGTTCATTAACGTGTTCAAAAAAGCCCGCCATATGTCCTTAACTTCAGTCAAATTAACCCATTCTACGTCTTGCAATACCACTTCTTTGACATCCATTTTCCATTCAGCGTAGGTCTTTGAAGTTGTCTGTTTCCTTCTGTTTTTTTCCCACCGCGGTGTCCTTTAGTGACGTAAAACAAATGCCGGTCACGTATGTGTAAAATATTCACGTTCTATTAATTTCCAACGCTGGATATTTTATGAGCATCTCTAATGCCTATCTTATACAGCAGAAGTATACGGGATTTTACAGACGGCAAATGACCAACGCGAAGTAAAGTAAAGAAAGTTAACGCGCACCGCAATACAGTTTAGGTGCCTCAATTCCGTATGTTGATTAATGGTAACATACAAATGGTGCTCGGAATTTTGCGTCTCCTTGCCTGAAGCAGTCAACTAATTGAAAACTACGCTGGCTACGATTTGGCAGTGCTCATATATACCGCACCAGGCAGTGACAGAACTATCTAGTACTAGCATGACCACGGCTAAGAAAAAAAAAACACGTCACTATGACCGATTTATCTCGATCCAAACCTGCAACCTGCATTAACAATTTCCAAAAAATAAAATTCCTATCAACCACATTCCGAAATTTTAGAAGCTGTTTTTAAAGTATAACCCCCCCCCCCATCTCTTTGTACACCCCTGCCGTCTGTCCGACACGAGTTACCCGCCTCCCCCCCCCCCCGTCATCATTGGTTTATAACTACTCATGGTCACTCAAGGCACGACGTTTGGCGGAACATAATTGCAACGAATGGCCCACCACCTGGTTACACACACCTTCGTGTAAACTGACGTAGCATGTAGATTAGTGTGACGACGCGTTCCTGTTACACCCTTATGTGATGAGATGCCGCGTATTTTGGTAACGGTACCCATGTTTCGGAAGAATCTGCTGCCCCCAACTTCAGGATAAAATAAATAAACCACTACACTGTGAAGATGGTGGTAGCAGCTTAACCTAAAAATCTGATGTGTCCACCAAACTATACGGTGTCACATCCAAAAACAGCGTAACGCTGTGGTTTGAAAGTCACATAAACAAGTTCTTCCTTCAGAACCGAACACTAGTTCAATTACCATACAAAGCGAGGAGTGGATAAATACAGAAGCAAGCCACGTTGATATTTTAGAGAGCACATAAAAACTACACAAACCACGAATAAATTATGTGTTTTTCTGTGCCTTACTTCCACAGTCTATGTACATATACTCATTATACAGTTGCGCGGATAAGTGAATATGATTAGCGAGCTCAGAGCTTACACAGTCCCTCAGTTGAGTAAATAATTAAGTGCAATACCTCTCTTCACATCGTTACATCATTACAATTTACTTACAGGGGTTGGTTGTTGAATACGTTCCTCACACCACCGTTTAATTTGCCAAAGTGACCTGTAAGTGATATCGTATGTATTGAACTATCTTCCAGCGGGACAGTAAATGAATCGCACAGTTACTTGCCGTCTGTCACGTGTTTACATACTTATGATCACTTAACAAGCGGATGTATGACTCTGGGTAAATGACAAACTTGGTGCACAGTTACGCAATGTAATACGTTTGTTATTATAATCCTCTACATGTTTCGAGCAACTTTGTGTTCATCATCAGAAGGTCGAATTGTATTAATACAGTATCTGAAGCTGTATTAATACAATTTGACATCCTGAAGACGAGCACAGAGTTGCTCGAAACATGTAGAGGAATATAATAACAAACGTATTACATTGCGTAACTGTGCATCAAGTTGGTCATTTACCCAGAGTCATACCAGGATGCACGGCCAGCAATACATAAAAAGGCGATGTAGATATTTATATTTATTTATTTACTGCAATTGGGTTGTTACCCGGTGGCAATGGTTATTTTACATGTAAACAAAACATGGTATTGGTTACTACTAGATTTAAGTAGGGAGGGCTACATGAGAAGCATGTAGTGGCAACTTGGAATGTTGGGAACCATCTCAGCATTTGCTTATAGACACAGGGAAACCAAGAAAAACCTGTGTC
>Ga0123352_10007650_pt1 | contig 16712 bp, 8 predicted proteins | sample TergutLab28metaG_FD_89700 | JGI IMG/M metagenome (GOLD analysis project Ga0123352, IMG submission 89700) | Labiotermes labralis P1 segment gut microbial communities from Petit-Saut dam, French Guiana - Lab288 P1 | ecosystem: Host-associated > Arthropoda: Insects > Digestive system > Gut ... | reverse complement strand
TAGCTGTCTTTTGTAGTGAATCTATCGAATGTCTTCCTGGTACAGCTTCCAAATTTTTCCTTAAGCTTCTCGTTACTATTCCAGTGGCTCCAATTATTACTGGTATAATCGTACATTTCAGGTTCCACTTTCGTTGTATCTCTATACATAAACTCTTGTATTTTAACTTCTTTTCCGCTTCCTTTTGCACAACATTTCTGTCTGCGGGTATTGCCACATCTATCAATGTGCATGTTTTCTCTTTATTGTTTTTAATTATTATATCTGGCCTGTTTGCTGTAACTTCTCTGTCTGTATGTACTGCTTGATTCCACAACACTGTAACATCTCCCTCTTCGTACACTGGCTTGGGCATGTGTGTGTACCATTTGTCTGTAGTTTCAGTGCCTAAGACTTTGCATACTGAGTAGTGCAAATGTGTAAAATCTTCATCGTGTCTCATTAAATATTCGTTCTTCACCAAAATGGGATGTCCCGAGGTTAAGTGGTCAGTAGTTTCTTCATGTTGCTTACATAACCGGCATTTACTCTCAATTTCTTGCTTCAAAATTTTATTCTTAAATTAGTTTGTACTATTTGCTTTGTCTTGAGCTGCCACTATTGTACTTTCTGTTTCTCCCTTGATGTCATCAGATTTTAGCCAGCGATATGGCTGTTCAATTTCCACCAGCTTTTCATCTAAGTTACGTGGCAATTGTCCATGCATCCTCTTTCCGTGCCATCTTTCGTTTTTCTGCGCTATGCTGTCCTTCATTTTTCTTGTTTCTTTCTTTACTTTTGTCTTGAGGAATCTAGCTGTCTGTAACACTGCTGAGTTGGCGTTGTTGGTGTGTTCTGACAACCTGTATTAGTGGGTCTTACTTCCTGTCTACATATTCCACCAATTTTGTAATTTCTACTGCATGGGCTGCGTCTAACTGCATCAAGCCCCTTCCTCCCTGTTTTCTGGGAACATACAAGCGATCTACATCTGCGTTTGGGTGATGCTGTCCATAAATGGTTAGCAGTTTCCTTGTTTTCCGGTCTAGTTGTTGCAGTTCTTCTTGGTGCCAGTTAACAATTCCAAAACTGTATCTAAGTACTGGTACTGCCAGTGATCTAATTGCTTGAATTTTATTCTTTGCACTTAATTCTGTACCCAAAACTAGTCTCAATCTCTTCAAGTTATATTATTATTATTATTAACAATTTGCACCGTTAGAGATCCGGCCGCTATATTCCGCTTCTGTGCTGGTACTCTGTCATTATTTGAAATCCATTCATTGTTTAGGTCCATAATTTCTGCCCAAACTCTCATCTTTTGTTTTGCATTCAGAGTTTAATCCAAGGAGTGAAGTGGCTGTATATTTTCGCCACCCACGATTGAAGACTGAGTTGTATAATTTGGAACTTTGTCGCTTGTCGTTCAGTAATGTTAAGTCCTTTCAATCTACAGCCGTCGCAGGTGATCGTCCCCTTCCTTTAATGATGTGAGACATGGTGTTAACTATACGTGCCATCTGCTGTGACGTTTTGGAACACCGCATTCAGCTTACACGGTGGATTGCTGTGTTTCGTGTTGCGAGTCACAAAGGCCGATCATTTTCATAAGCAGACCTGATCAGTCGTTGCAATGGAGAGGATACTCGTTCTTGCGACCTAGGAACTGAACTTTTATAGCTATATAATTCAAGAAAACATAAGTCTTCAAAGGCATAATTGACTTAGCAGGTCGTTCAGAGGAACTTGGGGAGAGACAAAGTTGAACGGACGGAACAGTCGTTATCGATTGTAATTCATCAATTCATGTTAAATAGAAATAGGGTTGGGTGACCTGGACACGCGAGATATAGTCCCCTGTTCAACCAAACTTTCGGAAAGTAGGCCCATAATGATTCTGGTTTAAACTTATAACGTAAGTATACAGAGGTAAAATAAAGGTAAAGGCCATCATGCCGTGAAGGCACAGAGGAGTGGGAGACTTGTAGCTGTACAGGGTTATTCGAAATGATTGTGGGAGTTTTAACAACTTGCCACCTCGTTCTCAAAGATAAGGTTTATGTTCCTCCTCTTCCCACGAATATCCCGAAACTGAAGGTACGAATCAGAACCGCAATTGAAACCATCACCGCTGAGATGCTACAGACAGTTTGGAACGAACTCGATTATCGTGTTGATGTTTGTAGAGTCACAAAAGGTGCACATATAGAGCACCTGTATTGTATGTAACAAAAACTTGGAGTGTTGTTCTATTAAATTAAAAAAAACATATACTCCTATCTCAAGTGTATTGTGTATGACAAGTTGTTAAAACCCCGACAATCATTTCGAGTAACCCTTTTAACACAGCGTCGAAGCTAGAAAGGGTTGGGTGGTCAACTCAACGCCCCGACCGCCTTACCCCCGAGGAAGAGACGACCCGGTACCCATTGTACAGGAAATTAACACTTCATGGTTTATTATCAAAGAAATTAGAAGATTCTTTAATTTGTCTTCATCTCGTAATAGGATGGTCGAATTACTGCGGGATCAGGTATTATTTCTGAGGAGTGCTGGTCCTTAAAACCATAACTTATTCTCGATGTCTGTAGCCATTATTAACGTGATAAACAGCAGAACGTTGAACGGCCATATTAATCCTTACGTCTGCCGTCGGGCATAGCATAATACATTTAAGTAAATTAGACAAAGGTTGCACAAGTCCCTGGCGCCAGGTCTGTACAGTGGCTCCTAGTAATTGTGGGTCCCCATTAAGTAACTTTCTTCCTTTCACCTTTCGGGCGCCTAGAATTTTAAGGTGGCCGCTAAATTGTCTGAAAATTTGTGCACCCCATTCAGTAGCTCCATATCGAGTATTCACATTCCGTTTGCAGTAAAGTTGTACCGTGATTATAAGCGTATTTTCTTGGCGCTTGGTTTAATCCACGTCCCTGTTCCTTGACGACACTTCTTTTGCGTTGAAGGGTGAATGCTATAAAAACAGGCCTCGATGACAGTTTTAGGTCTTCAGCATATGTTAGACGCAGTTGGAAAACGTTCCCCTTTACAGTGCCCCAGAGTGAATTATCGCATACTGTCAGGTCAGGACGAGATCATCTTATATCTTATGATTGATTAACGAAGCTGCCTGGTGCTGATAGGGAGGGGGTAGGGTACGTCAAAACAACTGTCCTGTATCCTACTTTATTATGCTGACGACGACATGTTTCGGCCACTGTGGGCCATCTTCAGATCACAAAAATGTATATAGCGGAAAACTATACAGAGTATGATCATAGTATAGGTGCATACTCTAAACTTGCAACGAGATCTCGTTGTCGGTTGGATTATACATATTGAGCTGAAAGTACCTCTTCAAAGTAGAGTATAAGAATTTGATGGATATATATATAACTAAGTAATACCTAGTCTTACAAATGGCGCATTAAGCTAGATTGTAATATATAAGTAGTACGCCCTATATCAGGCGAAAAACTAGGAGGGGTTTGTACGTGCTGATTGGAAAGCTAGGGATGTACTACTTGTATATTACAATCTAGCTTAATGCACCATTTGCAAGACTAGGTATTACTAAGTTTTATATATATATATCCATAAAATTCTTACACTCTACTTAGATCATACACTGTATAGTTTTTCATGTACATACATTTTTGTGACCTGAAGATGGCCCACAGTGGCCGAAACATGTCGTCGTCAGCATAATAAAGCAGGATACAGGACAGTTGTGTTTTGACGTACCCCACCCCCTCCCTAATTGCTTATAACACAATGGGGATGATGCACATAAAGATGCCTGGTGCTGAGATTGTAGGCCCTTGCAGAGCTGTATGATGTGATGGTTACTGAATAATGAATTGGGAAGAACGTGTAAACAAGTGGTTAGGGTCTCATTTGAAACAGGCATTGACTGCAATGTGGTGAGGAGCCTGTGGAGGTCCTCTCAAGATGTCCGGTGTCTCACTCCAAACTGGCATCTCCAGAATGCAACCAAGTCAGAAGCGTGATCGCTTGAACCAGCTTTGCTCAATACAGAATCCTCTGCACTGACGTTTTGTTCAAGTAACTCTCAGAGCAAGTGGGTTTACATCATTATGCTGTAGGGCAGTGTTTCTCAACCGCCGGGCCGGTACCGGGCCCTGGAATCAATTATAACCGGCCGCGAGAGGTTCTCCTGGAATTTGTCATTTTAGATTTTTAAGCAATTTTCATGAATAAATGTTTTATAGTGGAAATATTCTGAGGAGAAAAATATTCGTGAATGTATCGAAAAACTCAGACCCAGATGTTGGCCTGAGGGAACTACAATATGCTACAAGATTTCATTAGTCCAGTGATTGATAACTAATTTAAATGTAATTTTGTATTTGTCAGCATGCCACGCCGTATACATAAATGTACTAATACTCTTTTTGATTATGCCATAATTAATTATTAGTACTTATGTTAGTTTAATATATGATCTTTAAAAAAATGGAAAGGCATTTACGAGTAAATTTGTTGGGACCGGGCCCTCGTCTTATGAGAAAAAGAATTTACCTGACCGCGGTCTCACAAAGGTTGTGAAGCACTGCTTTAGGGTACTTTGATCCAAGACCTCTTGCACACAGTCGTGGAACGAACCGCATTGGCAAGATATACATATGCACTGTCTGACTGATGTCTGCTTCAGAAAAATGAAATGCTGAAATTGCTAAACACATCGTGACATCTCGTTGGTGCTACACATTTTTGTTGTTTGAAAAGTAAACATACCTGAACGACTGCTGAAATAAATTATACCCACATCTGAGAAAATTAATATCCCGCCTTCGTTTGGGTGAAGATTATACTGTCAGAACACTCTGCAAGAAACCTCGCCTTTATCTAAGTTACTGTTGTATTAGCATCCCCAAAATTGTCCCTTTAGTGCTAAACTTAATGTCTAATCTTAGTAATTAAACAACTTGTTGCACAAAATCTTATTTTATAATAAGTTTATTATAAAATAAGATTTTGTGCCTCAAGTTGGTTAATAACTAACATTATACTGAGGTGCACGGTCAGCAAAACATAAACAAAAATAAACGTAATGTGTTTGCGCTATTTATGCAGGGTTGAATGAAGAGTGCTTAACACAGAGGATCATTTCGTGTCTCTTAAGTAGCCGTCTTCAACAGGGTTTTGCAGCCACACTCGCGTTATTTCGACATTTTCGCGTCGATTCCTTTGTTCATCTTGAACAGGATGGTTCACCTTCGTCTACATAGTATCGACATTTTTACGTTGATTTCCGCAGTCATCCTTAACAGCATGCTTCAGGTATATTTGTTTGATCTCGATACTTGTGTCTTGATGTCTGTGGTTATCTTGAATATGTCCACACGATATCGACATTTTCGCGTTTTTTTCCGTATTCGTCTTGAACACGATGCTTCACATTTATCCACGTGATGTTATCATTTTAGCGTTGATTTGTGTATTCATCTTGAACAGGATGCTTCACGTATATCCACGTGATGTCATCGTTTTCCCGTTTATTTACGTATTCATCTTGACCAGGATGCTTCACCTATATCCACGTAATGTAATAATTTTCGCATTGATTTTTGTGATAATCTTGAACAGAATTCTTCTGCTATATTCATTTGATCTCGATATTGTCGTCTTCGTTTCCATGATTATGTTGAACAGAATTCTTCAGATATATGCGGATGATATCGACCATTTGGCGTTGATTTCTGTAGTCGTCCAATCTATTTCTGGGTTCGCGTGATCCCTACATTTCCGCGTTTGTTTCCGCAGTCTTCCTGATCAGGATACTTCTCATCTATGTTTATTCACGTAATCTCGACATTTTCGCTTCGATGCCTTTGGTTGTTTTCAAAAGTATTCTTCATGTACGTTTACGTGATCCCAGTACCTAGGCGGTGATTTCTGTTATATTCGTATGATATGATGATTACGTCAAGAATACTCACCATGTTTTTTTTCCTTGCCCCTGCGAAGGACTGGTCTTGTGTCTTTAGCATAAGATATCTCTGTTGTCTGTCCTAATCATGAGACAAGCAATGACGAAAATTTTTTTCTTATATCTTTTGGTTACTAGTATCATGTTATATCCGAATGCTCGAAATGCAAGTAACCAGTTTTAAGGGAATATGTTTTCTTCATACAAGGAAACTTTATAGGTAACCTTTACACTCGAAACTTGGACATTACTGAGTCAGTAGTGCTGTGTTCGTAGCTTAAATAAATAATTCATGCCTTTATATGGACTGATCGAATGCCAAGGATCAAGAAATATTAACTTACATCTCTAGACGCCTAAAGGATTTACTAGTCATGCTAAACTACATAGGCTTATTTATATGTGTTGTGAGACGGTGTCTTTGTGGAAATGCAGCCTGTAAGGGGCCTTAGGAGACTTGTGTACCATAGGTACCGAAGCTTATTAATTTTCGACCTATCGAACGCCATTTTCACTCATCGCCGATGTGTTGGACTTCTTTTTCTTCCACTTTAACACGTTGCGGCGAAACATTTCGTGCAGAAAACGCAGGAAAAAAAAATACTAAGTCGTTGTCAGTAATGCGGAAGAAAATGGAATTCTGAAGCTCGTACGTACATTAGTTTTACTAGAATTGGAGACTAAGGTTTGCAGAATTATAGGCACTGTCCGTTCCCACTGTCACAAGGGATAACTTGTCTACGTTATAGCGGCTCAGATTGATACTCCGGGGTTGTTTGCTTTCCAATAGAAATCGAAAATCGATGAGAACAAATTAGTATAATATCAGTAACAAAACTGAACTGGTGGTTTCTACGGGTAGATATGCAACTCGCTGCAAAATAACTGTTTTAAATGAAGTTTATAGGACAGGTTGCCTGTTACAGGTAGGCCTGTCTTAGATGCGACATTTCTGTGGTGCATACAATAAAACGTTTTTAGGCCATATAGGTTGACGTCAGGTGTGACAATAAGCGTATTAAAACAAGGCAAGAAAGAAACAAAGCTTTATTCTTATAGAGCCTTTACGAAAGTACGTCTGTCCGTTTTTCGTCCTGGTGGCTCCTCATAAAATGAATGGCACGGTACTGGTATGGTTTGAGGAGCCGAGTCGGTTTAGCGACTAGGTTACTGTCACTTGGGTTATGTAAAAAATAACAAGATAAATACAACATAAGTGGCAAAATTATACCAATTAAAATACCTTGACTGCCTCCAAAAATACGTGGGACAAACCGGTAGAACATTCTCAACTGAACTTAAAGAACGTATATAAAGATAAAGCAATCCCATTACAGGCCCGGACAGGCCGTGAGGGTTCTAGGAGGTTGAGACTCCCGATTTCAAGACAATCGGCGTATGAAAGTTTTAAGGTCGTCAGCCCTACGCACCGGCCGCCTTTACCCCCACGAAATATTCCCGGTACTCATTTATGTTAGTGGCTAAGCCAACCCCAGAGCCATAATGCGGCCGGAAGGATTATGTCAATGAAAAATTCCAATGATACCATCGGGAATCGAGCCCGCGACCTTCCGGCTTGTAGCGCAGTGCCTCAACCAACTGCGCCACCGCTTGCCCCCAAAGAACATACATACCATCACAAAATAACAACAGAACTAACCTTATACGTAACGTATACTGGAAACAAACCATTCACACGGAACCACCGAAAACACATACGTACTACAAGTCACAGAGAAAGGAAAACACATGAACACCATAGAAAAATTCCTTATCTACAACTTGAACCAAAAGAATCCACAAACGACAGCCGCACTTTCGTCTGAAACCCTACTGTCGACACCCTCATCCTACAATACAGGAAGAGATTCCCCAAAATGATCAACAACTGTTGAAAAGCAACACGATCAAAGTACCACACCACAATACCAGACAACATGGAGGACAAAATGTTAAGTCACTACATAATAGCAAAGTAGAATAACCATGAAAAAAACCCCGAGAAGACATTCTACCAGAATATGCATCACTCATAAAATGGAAACAAAGTATTGCACCCCTCGCTGACAATATAAGGAAATCAAGAAAAGAGAAACTAACCTCGAAACACGTTTAACAGAAATAGCCACAAACTACTGTACACAAAATTCAGCATCACATCTACTGCCGCCCTGCGTTTTTAAATGGACCACCTGAATGTGACATACACAGGTCGCAATCTGTCGTAATTTTTGTGTAGCTGTTTACGATACAACAAAGATTGTTGTGCCGACAGGAAACAGTTTTACTGTTTTCCAATTAGAATTTAATTAAATAGCACAAAGGGATGCCAACTGTGAAGATGGCGACGTTCATCGAGATGTCATTATACGAAAGTTTTTACTATACAGGGCGTTTCGTTATGTTCTCCGTGATTACAAACATTTATAACAAGAAAACCAAAGGACCTACCTTAATGGCATTGTTCACAGCCACAGAAAAACTGAAAAAGTATATTTTGACAACTAGAGATGTTCGATGTGTGCACCACGGGTGACACGGTACACATCGATACGACATTCAATTTCTTGCCACACAAGCGTCAACATGAGTGCATCGATGTTCTTCACTGCTGCAATGATTCGTGCTTTTAGGTCAGCGAGGTCACATGGCAATGGTGGGACGAATACCTTTGTGTACTTTGCACGAAATGCACGTTGCACAGTAACCACAGACTTACTCGTGTGATAATTTAACACAGAACGATTTCCCCCGGAGCGGCCATTTTCTAACTACATACACTCGCATCGCCTAGCGGCAGAAATGTGAACTACGATGAAAAACAACTTACTAGGAAAAACATTTTTGAGTTGTTCCTTCTATCTGTACAGTTTCGTAAATACGTGTCCTACGGTTTTCCTATAATACATTTTTGTAATCCTGGAGCACGTTATGAAACGCCCTGTACTTTACATGGTTAAGGCATTACGTAGGCATATATGTCGTCAGCTTACTCTTAATTTAATTTAATCCGCGTCATTTAACGATGCCGTCAGTTGATAAGGTGATGTAGCATGGGTGACGAACGAGTATGGAGCACACGGACGAGGGTATGCATGCCGTTGATATGTGATAGTCTAAAGTTAGTAAGCAATATACTATCCTTGTTGTAGTAGAGGTAGTTCAAACAGAGGAGAGCAGAATTTGCACTGAAACAATAATAGCATTATCCTGTACTTTACTGAGGTATTCTTTTTACAGCGTGCAGCTAATGGCGACCAACCGTCCGTTACGAATGCGTTTTTCCTGTTCGGGACGACCCAAGTCGTATTCCCAGTAAGGCGTCCGGGTGACGGAGATGTCTGTGTCAAACCTCATTCTCTGCAGTACCTTAAAGTGGGTCACGACTATTTTCTTCACTTGACTGTTTTCTTTTTCATAGTCACGTAGTTCGACGATGTAGTCTGTGTACATTGTTGCCTATTTCAAGAACCGTCATGAAACAAGCGAAGCAGCTACGGTAGAATGAAACTTCTAGGTTAGGTAAAGCTGCGAGGAACGTTTCGCAGGAACTCTGTCTTTTAGGGAAGAAGGGACTGAAAAAAGCTGTCATAGTTTGCTTGTGCAGTATTAAAATTAAAGAACACCGAGACAAAACGCTAGTATAACCATTACATCTGTGACTTATGGAGACCGAATCATGGCGACATAAAAAGTGGGCCGACATCTGTAACTCTAGGAGAACTGATTATGACAGTATAACCAGTACATATGGAACTTGAAGAGACCGAGTCGTTGCCTTATAACCATTACATCTGTAACTCCGGAAGACCTAATTTTAACGGTATAACCGTTACGTCTGTAACATTCAGAAGACCAAATTTTGAAGATATAACCATTACATCTGTACCTTCAAGAGACCGAATCGTGGCGATATAACCATAACCTAAAGTCCGTAACTTTAGGATCAAAGTCATGCCGATATAATCTGTACAGTTGTAACTTAAGAAGATCTGGTCATGGCAGTATAACCATTTAAGTCTTACTTTTATAGTGAAAGTAATGTCACTGCCATCATATGTCCATCTGTGTTGCAGGAAGTGACACAAATACTCGCAAGTCAAGAAAACTTACTTCTGATGTTATTAATAACCGGAAGAACGTAGTTCAGTGAGAAAGGAGTTTTAATAATTCAACGAAGCTAACCCATGGCGGTGTGATGCTTACACACGATATGTAGGGAAGGTAGTGTGGATTGTAGAAATGGTCTAACGACAGTAGACAATGAACTGCTGAGAAGAACCTGGCTGGAACTCGTCCACGTCATGGCGACAATGAGAAGAACCCGTTGAATATAATGGGCAGTGGAACATTCCTTTAGACCTGCTTCTGTTGTCAATTTGTGGGGCGCTCTCTGTACTGTCAGAGTATAGCGTCGAATAGCTGGATGTTTGGTGACGGATGAAATGAAAGGGACATTGAATGAAGCGATCTTGGCCTAACTGGTGCTATATTCCAGAACTTACTCGGAGGGACCGAGGAAGTCCACGAAAAAGCTCAAGTAGCCGGTGTCCTGCCTGAAATTCGAATCGATGGCATCCTAGTATAAATCAGACGCGATATGCCGTGAGACAAATATCTCAGTGGAAGTGAAGCAGTTAACGCACGTCACGTGTTAAGGTATAAATCTTAAAACCTCAACATTATGCACTATAGAGTTTATACAAGTAAGTTCCGAGAAATGCCACCTGGATGATGACAATTTCTAACTGGTATTTCTTAATAAGTTTAGATGGGCTAATGATGATAATGATGGCGCGTGAACTGCAGGCCAATAAGACATAGCCACAAGATCGTAACGATCGCATAAGATTGTGACCTACACGTAAACTTACATCTGAACATTCAAGTCTTCTGGGGTGTTAACACCGTATCGTCTTGTAAGTGGTTACCCACGTTTGCAAGGATCGTAGTGCATTCATCTGTAGGGTGAAGAATCTTTAGCAACACCGCTGCGAGAACCTCAAATCTCGATATTCCACGTAGCTACGGGCCTGCGTCCACTGCCGCATACGTCGACACGGTGCGATGCTTTGGTAGAGAGCGAATGTTAATGTTTACTTAGGCTGTTCGAAATTGGAATAGACATTCGATTTCGTACATTTTTTTAAGGGACGGTAAGGATACATACAACATGCCGCTGCCAGTGGTCACACGGTCTCAGGCATGGTGCTGAGGCCGCGCGCTGGTGGGATTTTTGTCTGTTGTAGGCGTTGTGTGTTGTTAGGTATAGGTCTCTGCGACGGGTTGGTCTCTCGTCCAGGGGAGTCCTATCAAGTGTGGTGTGGCTGAGTGTGATCGTGAAGCCTCGATTATGAGGCCCTTGGCCACTAGGGGCATGTGGGGGGTACAGTATGATTTATTAGAGCTACAGGAACTGAAAAAGTGTCACTATCTGTCATATTTTAAGTCACATATCTGTCACAATGGACGCAAAGATCGCACAGTTTGTCGTTTATGTGCTGCTTCGGTGCGTGTGTATTTACGGTGTCGTACGAACGAGGAAAATCTTTGACTTCTTCTGACACCCCACTGTAAACACTTTACTCAAGGCTGTGAATACACTCGTTCTTCCTCTTACACAAATACTGTACGCGGTTTCGTTTCCTACCTTTCCTTCTCATGTTTCTTCTATTTATATTTCTTCATTTCCACCTTCCCATTTCCCATTATCACGTGTTCCACCCTGCCGTAACCAGTAACGTCTGTCATTCCATCGTATTCCTTCCTCCCTTCCATGTTTGTAACAGTTCTTTTAGCCACCTCGATTTTCTTCCACGTAATCAATTCGGTTCGTAATGACTTGGACGTTCTGGTCAGCTCTGTACTGCTTGTCTTTCCTTGTAGACCTGTAGGAGTCCATATCATTGCACCATTTTACTGGCTTCTTCGAAAATTGTTTTACGACCATTCTTTCTTAAATTACTCGTTGTGTACGCGATTTCGATGCCAGCCGGCCATAAGTACACTTCTAAAAAATATATTTTCGTTAATTTCAGCTGATTACTTGTCCGTGGCGCAGGAGTTCAGGTGGCAGTTGTGTAACTAGAAGGTTGCGAGTTCGCGTTTCGAGTTTGTAGCTTCTTTTCTGTTTTACATACTTGAGTTGCCGTTTTGCTGGCTAGAAGTCAGTATCCGGAAGGTCCTGCGACAGGCCACCTCGGCACAGATTTTTTTTTTCTCCTTGTCTATAAGCGAATGCTGAGATGGTTCCCAAGACTCCAAGTTGCCACTACATGCTTCTCATATGCCCCTCCCGACTTACATTTCTTAGATCCTTATTTCATATTTATGTATTGTACGTGCATAATAACCACTGCCACAGGGCGACAGCACATTTGTAGTCAAATATGTTATTATATTATTATAATTACAAGACATTTAATGTTGGCCTATTTCCAAATACTGCTCGCAGGTTCTTTGGTCACTTCGCACAGGCCTACTGGCTCTCCTGTATGCCATTTTTTTAAGTATGCAACATTCGTTAGCGGTGATATATACCAAAATTCATCATGCTACTTTTTTACTCTGACCAGTCTGGAAGTATTTGGTTGATTAATAATAATAATAATAATAATAATAGGTTTTCCGCTATTGGCTACTGTTAACTAACTGGACCGAAACATACGATACTGCAAAAAGAATAGAAACTCTGCTAGATCCTGTTAATTAAGTTGGCCTAGAAATGCGCTGAAAGAATACAGGGCAGAACGTAGTACAAAAATGATCAGCTAAATCGTCAAAAATTGCCGGTGGTCACATATTTGGATACGACAGTAACAAAGCAACATTCAGTCTACATTCGACTAGAAATTAAGAGCAAATTACATTTTAAGAATGCTTACTACGTTTCATTTCTGAGTCTTTTACTTCCCGTCTCGTCTCTGAAAATGTAAAAAGATCAGGATATCTGTATGTAGATCTGTAGCTAGTCCCTGACCTTAATGGTCGTGACTGGAGAAGAAACTGTTGGTGAAAAAATAAGGACCTAAGAAATAATTAGCCTAACAGGAGGATAGAGAACACTATATAAGGAAAAGTTTACGATTTTTTACACTTTACGATGGCGATGATTAGATGGGTGCAACATAGACTTATGACAGCCATGAGGGTCCGTGCAGTGAATCAAAAATTTTAGTGGGGAAATCTGAAGGGAAGTCTGAAGCGTAGATGTAGACGGGTTAAAAGTGCAGTCGCCTGAATGGTTTCTTCCATTCAGGTTTTCAACCGCCACATTCATGTTTAAAATTTTGATCGCTCAATATCTTAACGGTACTCATATTGTCCGAGTGTTTCGTATCGTATAATGAATACTTTACCATCTAAGGCACACGGTATTTTACTAACTTTTTATTAAATGCTCATCACGAATCTTTTAAATTTAGAATTATATTGAGGGGTACAGTTGACATTACGTATTTCAAACCTTATTAGAGATTAATTACATGGATACTAGGTAACGTATTATTGCCATAAATTAACTTGAACAGATATTAAAACAAACATAGACCTACCTGGTACTGTGTCAAGATAATCGAACTTTTTCAATGTTCAGACGATCAACAGCACTGAAGTTTGTATATAAGCTTAGTATTATTATAATTCTCTAAAGCTCTGTCTTTACGTTTTGTGGTTGTTTTATGTGTAAGGCAAGCCTATAATTATTTTTTTATGTTTATGGTTCCGTGAAACGCTGATCTGTATTAATAATTGTCCAACGAGATGCAACACAAAGCAGTCTATTTATTATTCTGCAAGTTCACTCTACATGTTTCGGGTGTCAACCACACCCATCATCAAGAGTACACGAAACTGTAAGCACAGCCTCCGGTACCGGTCAGCTACCTCCCTCCAACGTGCCCAAGCTTAGCCACGTTGGAGGGAGGTAGTTGCACAGTAGCTGACCAGTACCGGAGGCTGTAGTTACAGTTTTGTGTACTCCTGATGATGGGTGTGGTTGACACCCGAAACACGTAGAGTGAACTTGTAGAATAATAAATAGACTGCTTTGTGTTGTATCTCGTTGGACAATTATTAATATACTATAATTATTTGTTTTAATGGCAGCAAGTGCCTTATGTAATGCTCACCTGATTAATCCTTAAATGTCTGAAAACACATTTTTGTGAATTATACGACTAGCGACAGTTCTAAACCGAATCCTTACGTACACGTTATTTGCGTACTAAGAATTTAAACACAGCAAGTGTGTGTGTGTGCTTTCGATGGTAAAACTATTCATTAGGTGATCGCCAAAGTTCATTTTCGCTCGTACCCTAAAATTGAATTCGCCGTATGCTAAATCGTGCGTTAATTCCACGTTCATTAGATTTCTATTCGAAAATTACAGGACTCGGTACCGGACCAGTGTGTGAGAGCGAAGCTGGAGTCGGAACGGAAGTTATTTGAAGCCACTATCAATGCAAACAGTCATGCGCAACGTGAGAGGCGATGAGATAAGAATGGATCCCAAGTCCTCCGAGATATCAACATAGCCTGATTAACACGGACATTCGACGGAAATTAAACACATTCTTATAATAAAACCAACTAGATGCACTAATTTCTCAAATTTATTTTTGGAATAAAACTCTACGTGTTTCGGACAGTTCCTCTGTCCCTCATCAGCAAGCTGTCAGCCAAACCTGTATGACATATACCATTGCTGTGTGTACAGTGAAAACTCCTGATGATGGACAGAGGAACTGTCCGAAACACGTAGAGTTTTATTCCAAAAATAAATTTCAGAAATTATTGCGTCTAGTTGGTTTTATTATAAGAATTTATCAGTACGCACGGTCACCTGAACGTCAAATAAACATGTTCTATATCCTACATGCTACCATTTCGTTGTAAATAGAATTATTGAGGCAGCGACCAAAAAAAACGGATGTAATGGAACGTAGCATGCTCTCGGTTCAACCGTACATACCTGCATCACAGAATCCATGTTAGCCGGTTATGACGTGGTGATTTCGGGCAACGCCAGGCTTGCTGCTCATTGCCGCAAGTAGTGTTGAACGAAATGAACGACCGCCTCTAGGACCCATTCATCCTCCTGTTCATTGTAGATTGGAATCCAACCAGGTCAACAGACAGTCATCTAAAAAGAATAATAAGTACCAATTTTGTATACATACGGTTGTACCTCTTGATGATGGGTGTAGATACGCCCGAAACATGTAGAGGATGACGAAATACATTAAGAATAAGTTGTGCATCAAGTTGGTTTTTCTTTACACAATTGTATCGAGATGCACGGTCAACAAAACATAAAACATGTAGGAATGTTAAGTGTGATATTGTAATATAAATATTTAAGGAATTAGTCTGCGCATTTTGTTGGTTTATTGTCGTAAATCAGTTGTCCATGTCTGGCCGAAGGCAGATGTGTCAAGTTCGTATTCAGTGTTTATGCTGGGAGAAAGGCGAGAGCTCTGCTAAACTGTATAGTTTGCAGACTTTACTTACTGTCTTTCCCCGCGGACTTCCTGGAATTCGAGAATTACGGTGGTTTGGCGCCCCCACCCCTCCCTTTCCAATTTCGTGTTTATTTATGAATGTGTTAACATCTTTCTGTTTTATGGTTGATCCATACTTCTGACAGACACGTAACGAACCGACAAGGACGATATCTCTAAAGATTCCCAGGCCCGTTGTAACGTTTCCTGCCTGTTTGCCGTTAGATGCGAACTGTAGACTCTGCAATGTACGGGCAGTTTCTGTGGTGGCCGTTGCTAGATTTCTGTCGCGCTTCACTATCAAGTTCGTTCTTTTGCAGCGTTGTTGCTGGTTGAATAAACGTGTGGCAAATGTAGCCTTTGGAAAGAATATCTCGGGAGTTGTGCCCCTTTGTCTGAGCAGCAATAGACGGGACAAGAAGTGTTCCCCTATCTTCTTATAATAAAACCAACGAGTTGCACTAATTTCTCAAATTTATTTTTGGAATAGAACTCTACATGTTTCGGACAGGTTTTCTGTCCATCATCAGGAATCTAGCACTGTACACACAGCAACAGGTATATGTTATACAGGTTATGCTGACGCCATCCCGCTAGCATGGCGTCAACATAACCTGTATAACATATACCTGTTGCTGTGTGTACAGTGCTAGATTCCTGATGATGGACAGAAAACCTGACCCAAACATGTAGAGTTCTATTCCAAAAATAAAAAAATATTTGAGAAATTAGTACATCTCGTTGGTTTTACTATAAGAATATATTACTATGCACGGTCTTCTGAATGTCAAAATGTTCCCGTAACGTAGCTTTGAGGCGCTTTCGGATTTCGGTATTCTGAACTGTTTTCAGATCGTCAAATCAGTTACATTTTTTGTTGTTATTGACTGTTGTGCGTGTATTGAATGTTACTACCATTATTAGGGTCTTTTATTAATCCCGCGTTTCGTTATAAATCTCGTTAATTACACATCTGCTTTGATTTTGTCTATTTTAAATTTTTCGGTCAAGCAGAACCTCGGGCTTTCAGTGGGCCGAAAGTGTTCTGTTAATTGCTGAATTACAAGCAATACTCCGAACACAAATTGCAGCTGTCTGTGTTCATAAAGTACCTCATGTAACAAATTTTTTATTCCTAGATAAAACTATAAACTAAACTCCGTGGCCTTAGTCCGCACGCGAACAATACCGACAGAGCGGCCGCCGCCGGTCTGCGAAGTTAGTGCCAACTTTTGCGGATAGAGGGGTGTCACGTGGTCAGCGCAACGGGTCCCCACAGCCGT
>Ga0123352_10007649_pt1 | contig 16713 bp, 10 predicted proteins | sample TergutLab28metaG_FD_89700 | JGI IMG/M metagenome (GOLD analysis project Ga0123352, IMG submission 89700) | Labiotermes labralis P1 segment gut microbial communities from Petit-Saut dam, French Guiana - Lab288 P1 | ecosystem: Host-associated > Arthropoda: Insects > Digestive system > Gut ... | reverse complement strand
GTACCTAATAAAGTTACTTTTAGTCTATATTTGTTTTTGAAGTATGTTGGCAGCATGTCATATTGTACATGTGATGGGGTTGGATTTCTTGTTACTTGTTCTTCCTTGTGCTGGCTTCTTGTATCTCACACCATCACATGTACAATATGACATGCTGCCAACATACTTAAAAAACAAATATAGACTAAAAGTAACTTTATTAGGTACGAACCTACTCCCTGATGATGGTTTTATAAAAAAACCGAAACATGTTGGAGTTTTAATATCATAATGATTTATCTTTTAATGTGTTAACATTAATATTGATCGATTTATAAGTGCATATGTTGGTGAAATAAAAAGTGAAAATATGACATGTTTCGAACTGTGTAGGTCATCTTCAGTAACGTCCCCTTTAAAACGTAGGCAGGTAGTGTAGATGATGTTAGAGAAAGTCTGTAATTTTTAGGCGCGCTGGAAAAATAGCGAAAAGCGACTATTAACTTCGTCATGTCTGTCTACCCGTCGGTCCGTCCGTATGGAACAACTCAGCTCCCACTCAACCTGTTTTAAAGAAATTTTAGTATTTTTCGAAAATCTGTCGAGCAAGTTGAAGTTTCATTACCATCTGACAAGAATGACGATTATTTTACATAAAGAACAATGAATATTTTTGATCATATCTCGCTTGATTATTCTTAGAATGAGACATGTTTCAGGCAAAAGTTTGTAGAAAATAAAAAAACATGTTTTAAGTTGTCGATGTGACGATGTATCAAACACATCTTGCCATCGACCAGACTGCTTATATCGATGCGTGGAAAAATACCATAAAGCTGCATGTTCACGTAAAAGTCTTCCTGGGGATGAACACTTGGATGTTCGAAACATGTCGAAGACACTACAATTGAATTAAATCGTTAATGAAAAAAAATACGTGCATTTTGTTGGTTCTTATAATATAAGTTTTGATTGAATCTTTTCAGATTTTGCCCATCTTTGTACGCCGAAAAGAAAACTTCAGAGGTGTAGAGGGAAAGCTTCACACACCCCCCCCCACACATTTTATTAATACATTTATTTGTTGTGTGATTCAGACAAGCTGTAAATCTTTAGCTTTTTTTAAATTCTCGCCCCTTTTCAGAAATTTAAGGGGTTGGGCCGAGGGTGTATTTGGCCTAGACAAGCTGCATCTGTTATTCTGCTTTTACAATCTTGTGCTTATAGGACTGAGAGGGAAGGGAAATGGGGGTACCAGGTCGTCTTGAATAATATTGTGGATTGGTTGCAGCCTGCAGTAAAATATGAGGGCTCTCAATCAATAATGGGGCTGGAGCTATAAATATGATCCAGAAATTTGAAAATGGCCCTCAGTTACTGCACTAATCAACTTTTCGTTCGATGTGGGGTATTTCAATGTTCTGATTGAATCGTTTGAGGTTACAAAATACCCAGGCGAAATAAACCCGCTATTTCAGACGGCCATTAACCCCCAGCCCCCACTACTATATGAAAAGACCAGTTGTGCTTTAGCCTGCAGCCCAGACACTACTCCAGCTTAACCGCACCTAACCTCTAACATACAGCAAACCGAGGTATGTACAATTTCAGATTCACTATACTAATGAACATAAACAACACATCGAATTACCAACCCACTAATGAAACACACTACATACAACAGAACACTACGATCGTCACGCATAAAATATCACAACTATTAATATTAACAGAAACACGTTAGCAGCTACAACCAAGCGACAAATAACTTCACACCGAACATACACCACTAAGAACCATAATTTTACACTAACGCTAACCCTTCCATCTTTACAGAACGCAACGACCAATGTGGTAATCAACATTATAGTCGCGAGCTCCTGATGGTGGGCATAGTAATGCCCGAAACAAGTTGAGCCTATAAGAAGTACAATAAAACAATAAGTGGCATCTAGTTGGTTTTTTATTCTTCAGTTATAACAATTCACTGTTTAAACGCTTCATTGTGTTACGTCGAATTTTTGAACTGGTAACCTGAACGTCTTTCACTGTTTTTTTTAAAAATGTAGTTACTTCAGAAGTCTTTAGACTGCATTGGTGGAGCGGTTGGCAGCAGCTAATTTGTTTGGGTGTTAGGGTATTGTGAATCAGCTGCAGCTTGTTTGGGAAAATGAGGAACTTCACCAAGACTTTTCAATACTGGACAAATATTTTCATTTCGTCCACATTCAATTAACTAATTGTGCGTTCTCGTCCGGATACTCAAGTTGGACTGCTTTGTTTCAGGTCCCCCTCACTGACCCTGTGGCTCATCGTGCCGAGGGGGTGTAACGAGGAAAGCTGCGTGTTAGTTAAATCTTTCTCATTCGTCATGTACTTCACAGGCTAAGAATGTGTGGAGATATACCTCCATTTCACCGTATGCGTTTGTAACGCAATTCTTCATTAATCACAGGGACCAATTTACACCTGTGCTTGCAAATAAATTTTCGTTGTAAAAAATAAGAAAAGCGAAACTTGTCGGAATATTTTCATCGGTCAATATGGTTAGACATTCCTGAAAAATAAGTTTGGAACAACAAAAGCAAACGAAAAAAATTAAAAAATATTATGTAGAATACAATGATAAATATTTTACTATCTTTTTTCCAACGGACGCTAGGCTGTGCTGAACAATTGCAACCTATTGCAACATAACGCAGTCATTATGATTACGTACGGCTACGTTAAGAATCGTTCAGAAAATTGCAGTCATTCCGACACTGACAGACAGAAATATCCTGTTTATTTATGTTTATTTAAAACAAATTATTTTTAACGCTTATTTGAAGTGGAAAACTTTCACGGTTATTGCTTGAAGAGATGCAGCTTTCCTCGGCTAAACAGGGTCCGGTAGTTGCAAGTGGCCAAAAAGTCTTTTAACCGGGAATATTCTGTAATATTAAAGGAAATGCCAGTAGCGAATTATACCAGTCAGTTTTTTTAATACTGTGCCACAAGATCATAATTTGTGCAGGAATCATGTTGGTTCTAATTCCGCAAGATCTTTATAATGTCTGTGAGTAATAAGTGAATTTACAACGTGTTTTTTTTTTACATTTTACTAATCGGTTGACTGATAATTGGACCACGTTGCATTTAATTTTCAAAAGTTCTAATTTTTATTAAACGCTGCGTTTGAGTGCGTAACATTTGTGCTTTAGTTTTCAGGAGATAGCTGTTTGAAGTTATGGTTCAGAGGCCGGTCACCCCGAGAGGAAATGTGGTCGACTTCAAAATCTCCAGGGAAACTCCAAGACATTGCCTTAGAACACCGCTGTTACTTCATTTCGCTTGATCTCCAATTAATTGCCCTATGGTATAATTATATTCATTATATATCAGAGATACATATATCGATAATATCGATAAACACAACAAGAGGAAGGAAGACGTTTAACTTGTGAATTACATATTTTAGTTCAGCTATCAAATTTTATTTTTTAAGTAAGAATCAGTTTTGGTTACATGTATTGTGAAGAATACAAGCATTTTCTAAACAACGTTTATCTACATGTTAAGGCCCTATATGTGGGCCATCTTCAGGTTGAAATTCAACTTACAGAGCAGCTATATAAAATGTATGGGGTGTTTATCTGGGGGTTGGGGGGGGGGGAACGAGATCTCGTTCCCCCCACCCAAGCCCCAATACCCTAAAAGAATACCCCACACATCTTGTATAACTGGTCTGTAAGTTGAATCTCAACCTGAAGATGGCCCACATGTAGGGCCGAAACATGTAGTTGTATTCCTACTGTACTACTAGGTGAAATATAGTTGTGTTCGACTGTACGTGTAATACACAAAATTCTTTGTTATTGATCCAACACAACGAGGATGACGCACCTCAAGAACGTCTGTCTAATCAACAATCAATAATATAAATGTAAGTCTATAAGAATTGCGATAATTTATCTGGATGTAATCTAGCATATATCTTGTACCTTGGACTAGTTCAGGAACTGGTTATCAGTTAAGCCCGCTGAACAATGCAGTTGTGGTGTTGTCACGATGAGGGGTCAGTCTCCTAACATCTTTTGCAATCGCGAAGAGTAATGGCGGCCCATTTTCCTGTCATTTGCTGCCTTCAAAGCCATATCAAAATATTCGTGACCCGTTTTGATATTTTGGAAAGAGTGAAGCACCATTCCCGCCTAGCTAGCGGTGATGGGACGCCACCACACCAGAGTATGTTTTAGGTTGGCTGTTTATTTATAATTTATATTATTATAAAATTAATTTTTTATATAGCGGCTGAAATACTTTTACCTAGTGTGAGCAGATTTTATTGTTACAGTTTTTTTTATCTTTAAAAAAATTTTCCATGTCTTAAAGGAGTTTGTAAGGCGTAAAGGCAGTGTATATACACATGTGTGTGACAGGTTGATTTCAATGTCGCGGATTTTACATTCAATTAACTAGAAATTGAGAAGACCTCTTAATGTTGTGCGGAAGAAAGAAGGATTTGATTCAGGTTATGAAGAACAGACTAGCATTTTAGTTCCATGAACTACGTAACAGAGCTGAAGAGACTAAAGCAGGCAGCCATCAGTCAACACAAATTTTATCATGGCTTGTGAACTGTTACCACACTAATGAAACAGTACCAGCTCTTCAGACATAGAACTGCATATTATAAAAATATATGTGATATATTTTAATGAAATATTATGTACAAAAATACATCTTTCCAATACCCAATAAAAAGGCTTATAGTTTTACTGAGGTGTTAGATTTTATGGAGAAAAACGTGGGAGGGAAAAATTTACTACAATTTATAAAAGAAAGAGCTTAGGGGCATTGGGTAATGAAGGTAATGAAGACAGGAAAATGGGAACTAAAATGTGTTGAAGGAAACAAGTGTTAATTTTTAAAGCCAAATACCGAACCATTAAATATGTTCTGTAAACTAAATTTTGAACTATCTGAAATCAAAAGCTAGTGGTATTATGTATAAAACGAATGTGCTTTGTAGACTTAAAACTGCGCCACATACAAAGGACAATATAAAGAGCTATGGGATTCTTATTTAATTATCAACAATATACACCTGTGACAGCGTATTAAAATCATCAGTGCTGTTCTTAAGTGCAACTGATATCCGTTTGAAATCCACTGTTCCTCACGCCAAATACGACAGCAGAAATTGAAGAACGGAAAAAAGAATAAAGGGTCGAAGAATCGAAGGATAGTTAATTATTTGTATATGTTATACACGCCTGTTGTGGGCTTGGTTATTGACCTTTACTGAGTGGGGTTTCTTGAATTAGCAGCCTGTTCTCGTAATCTGCAGTGCTAAGGAGTTACACACAATGTGTTCTTTCTTAGTTGTTGATCCTGCTTGCTATGATTGACTCAACTGAAGTAATAAGCATCTCTGATTAGACAGGGCCTTACAAAATGATACTTCTCACATCTGCTGTGACATTATACTATTTCTCGCAGCCACGTTAACCTTATACTACTTCTCACAACCACTGTAACCTAATACTTCTACTCACAGCCACTTTAACCTTATACCACTCCTCACAACCACTGTAACATTATACTACTTCTCACAACCACTTTAACCATATACTTCTACTCACAACCACTTTAACCATATACTACTTCTCACAACCACTGTAACCTAATATTTCTACTCACAACCACTTTAACCTTAAACTTCTACTCACAACCACTTTAACCTTATACTACTTCTCACAACCACTGTAACCTTATACTACTTCTCACAACCACTGTAACCTAATACTTCTACTCACAACCACTTTAACCTAATACTTCTACTCACAATCACTTTAACCTTATACTACTACTCACAACCACTTTAACCTAATACTTCTACTCACAACCACTTTAACCTAATACTTCTACTCACAATCACTTTAACCTTATACTACTACTCACAACCACTTTAACCTTATGCTACTTCTCACAACCACGCTAACATTATACTACTTCTCACAAACACTGTGACATTTTTCTTGTGAAAGTCAACTGACAGCTGCTGAAATTTTTCATTTTTTCCCTTTCTTGTACTGAATGCTGTCTGGCTGCAAGATGCCTTCTTCCATTGCTTAGTCATGATTTACACTTGTATGTATAGACTTATCTCTAAATACTGAAATTTGGATTAGCGTTTGGGAGATTTGCGTAGGCTCTAGTACAGATTGCATTACCCTTCGCCGTCTCCTTCTATTCAAGTTCGTAACACAATCCTCGTAAACATTACCTGTTCCCTTGATGCAAGAGAAGTTTTTTTGTCGGTCAGTAAACAGTCGCCTTTGTGAATTTGATCAGGGCCACTGCGTTTAATCTTGAACGAAAATCATTCAGTGCTGCAGAATTTGCAATTCTAAATTGCAAAGAATTTTCGGGTTCACAACGGAATTTATGACGACATGAGAGACATTTTCACTCTACATTTTATCCTTTCCTGTCCCTCACTTTTCTATTTTTCGTAGCAAGGTAACACACCTGTTCTCGTTAGGACTAGTGTTTTGAAGGTAAAATGGATCGGGCCGGGTCGTGAATCTGACAGCTCACTTCCATTTAATAATAATAATAATAATAATAATAATATATATTTACTGCAATTGGGTCGTCACTCGGTGGCAGTGGTTATTTTACATGTATACAAAATACGAAATTGGTTACTAATAAATTTAAGTCGGCAGGGTTACATGAGAAGCATGTAGTGGTAACTTGGAATGTTGGGAACCGTCTCAGCATTTGCTTATAGACACAGGGAAACCAAGAAAAACCTGTGTCGAGGTGGCCAGTCGCAGGACCTTCCGAATACTGACTTCTAGCCAGCAGTCCGGCATCTAAAGTAAAAACAGCAATACACACATAGTGGTGTGCAGTTTAAAAAAGAATGGAGGTATGGCTCCACTCGTTGTCTCCTTCCTACACGGCGTGCACAGGAATAAATTTACCTTTACCTTTCGAAACTGGATCTATTGTCATATTCAAATTAAAGGTGAAAGAGGGATCCTAATAAAAGTGGGTCTCTTTGAAACAGCCCTTTTCTAAGGCTCTAACTGTCACACAGGCAAAATCTTACAAGTAGGCCCTAATGATTGGTATTCGTCTCCCGTCTTTTCCACGAGAAGAGAAAAGCAAAGCCATGTAACGAAACGCTCACCTACAGAGATGGAAACAGAAAAGATGGACGTTGTCCAACACACTTATCAGTCCATATTTAGCATGCTTTAACGTTCCCTGGAAAGTAAGTCTTGTTAACATTTTCATATACTTCATTCGCGTAAAACGAAAGAAAATTATACTTGGCTTCAGTTGTGACGAGCATGCAGCATCGTTTGCAGCACACATATTGTTGGGATCCTGAACTCCGCCATTTCTGCGCGTTCGAGGAAGGATACTGACAGCGTCTATATGTCACTAGAGCTGTCTTCATCAGACAAGGATTTCTTACTGTGTCTGACATTACATTACACTACTTCCATTCTGTGTCTGTAACATGCTTAGAGCATTGATGTATCAAGTACTGAACAGAGCGGAGTGGAAGGTCAGTTTGTTCGAAGGGAGTGAAGGAATTTCAATTGTGAGTGTACCTAAGGGCCTGAAAATTATTCCATTAACTAAAAGGATCTGTATAGCTTATGAGAAGCCGATATTCTTCCAATTAAACGAGGAATTCCACTCATTTCATGAAAATAAAAATTTCATTATCATTTTCAAAAAGACTTTAAATTATCTTCACTCCAGGTAATTTGAGCCCATTGGACATTTTCAAATATTATGTGTCCTTTCAAATTCCCTTCCAAAATATACTCTTATTCACGACAAAATAATATCAATTTTTTCTCAAGTTGTTCCGACTAAAATTTTGTAGACGTCATCTCTATATACGTTCTACATTTCCTGCCATTCTCAGCCTACTTGGCTTGATTCGTTATTACGTGAAAAATTCACTTTACGAAATGTAAACACGATAGTCTGACTTTGTGTATTCCACACCCGTGCATTATAGGCTATTTTATGGTAATGTGACAAACCAACATATTCACACCGATAAAACACGTTTTATCGGGTATTACTATTCACCGACATGTTTCGGTCGCTTCTGCAACCATCATCAGGGTGTCATACAATAATACAAAGAGAATATAACAGTTTTACAAAACGCATACCTAAAACTACCCTAGGGTATATTTAATGTCTTAAACACTCGCTGTGGTCGTAAAATGTCAAATTATACTGTCGATAAATAAAATTATGTTGTTATCAAAGTTTTATTTATTTACCAACTGATGCACTACTGAGTTGTCTTAAAAAATCAATATTAAAATTTACATTAAAACAGCTCCGAAATATTTTGGTGTTACAGTTACACCATCATCAGGGCGCGCATTAGTTTGTGCTTACTAAAGTTACGGTTGTTAAAATAGACCATTAAAATACGTCGGTGTGTGGTTAATACGGTGGTGGTGTGGCTGCATATATTAGGTCTGTAATGAATAACTGTGTGTCAAATACTGTGAATAAATAAAAACTTTGGTAATATCAAGATGCACGGTACCAATGTGAAAATTATGTTGTCTTTAAAAACAGACACAGTTGGTTGTGTTTATGTTGCTTCTTATATGTGTATGGTTGCTAAACATCCTGTAAAGCTGTGTGCCTTAGCGGAAATTTCTTAAGGCATTATGACGAATCTTAAGCGACCTCCCTTAGGGGAAGAGGAAATGTTTTGAGACTATAAGAGCAAGTACATAACATTAGATTTAAGATTTTATTTGACAGAAAAGAAGCTGACTTTAATAAAATACAATTAAAGTTGTCCGCAAAGTCTAGGTAACCATCTTACGAGGGTGTGAAAGGGCGTGGGCGGGGGCGGAGGGGGGGGGGGGGTGGGGTTTACTTTACAACCCCCATGCTTTCTGGTCTGCGGCACTGTACAGAGGTGACTCGTTAGATTCACATTGCAGCTACTGTCTGTACCAATTACAGTGATGATACGAGATGACTGCTACTACAAGGAATCTAATGCCGTACCGTTCATTCTCATTAGTGACTGATGTAAGCCATATGGTATAACGAATAGCGACACACTGCACATGTTTATTAGCGTATCCCGGTAGCCGTGCGGTGTCAAGCGTTTGTATGAAGCTACTTGATCTGCTTGATTCCTGGGATTGCGTGATCTAATCCCGCTGAAAGCATGGATGTTTCTCTTGTGTTTGTTGCCTGTTGTGTAGGTAGGGGCCTCTGCGGCGAGCTGATCACTCGCTCAGGGGAGTCCTGCCGTGTGCGTGTGTGGGTGTGTTTATGCTTGTGTATGTGTGTATAAGTGTGTGTGTGTGTGTGTGATTTATAAACCTGAAAAAGGGGCCGCGTACTCCGAGTTCGGGTGTTGCGCCATAAAAAATGTATTTACTAAATAAATATCTATTTTTTTATGGCTGTTAGGCTCGATGTGTGCTCTTAGAAGGGCAAACATTGTGGGTGTTTGAGAACAGACTAATGAAGGGGAAATTTAAAAGAAAGAGGGAGGATGTGATGGGACAATGGAGACAATTACGAAATGGAGAGCTTTCTTAATTTGTACTCCAAAATGTAATATTAAAATGATACATCAAGGAAGATGATATGGGACGGGCATATGTCATAGGTGAGGAATATAACACACACACACACACACACACATATATATATAAAATAATTGGCACAACAGCCCCTTTTGAGCCAAGTCCTTCTTCAGAAGCTTCTCCCAGCTGTCCCTATTCCTTGCAGCATTCCTCCAATTTCTCTCCCCCCACTTTCTGGCATCTTCCGTCACACCATCTTCCTATCTTAGTTTCGGCCTGCCCCTCTGTCTTCTTCCTTCTACCGCCGCAACTAGAACTCTTCTTGTAGCGTTCTGTTCCTCCATACTAATAACATGTCCTGCCCATTTTAATCGATTAATTTTAATGTATGTTAGTATATCACTTTCCTTGTACAGTGTATATAACTCATTGTTGTATTTTATTCTCCATTCTCCGTTGTCATTTGTATGTCCAAAGATAGCTCTCAAAATTTTCCTTTCAAAAACTCCTAAAATAGCTTCGTCAGATTTTGATAATACCCCTGTTTCAAAATCTGACGACACTATATATATATATATACACACACACACAGAGTGGGCCAAAAGTAGGTATACAGTATATAGTATAACATCAAACCTCTGTAAACCTACTTTTGGCCCACTTTGTATATATATATGGTATAAAAATATTAGGTCAGGCAACCTGAAAGCAAGGGAACACTTGATAATACAAAATGTAGACGGAGGACTTTATTAAAATTAATCCTAGAATAATAACTTTTGACAGATTGGTTTCAATTGCTTTAGGTGGAGAGATCTTGTAGAACCGGCTAGCCCATTGATTACTTTCATTTGAAAAAGGGCTTTGATCGATGGAGTCAGTGTTGAATTACAAAATGTAGGCATGGTCACATTACAGGCCCAATAGAAATACGATTATCTGGGCAATGCAGAGATGTCAGTAGGATCTGACAAATCGTCCGAAACATCAGCTATCTCCCTTTCTAAGGGACGTAGGCCAAACATACTCATCACTCTGGGCAACTCTTATTTTCCAAATCTGTTCCCGCGCATGAGCAGAACTGATTTAATCTCCACCGTCTCGTGGCTATTGAGAAAACTCGCAGCTAGTCGACCGGTGGAGTGTGTCGCGGGTGGCAGCGCAACTGGGCGCAGCTCTATTCACATCAGGTTACAAAGCGTGTTGTTACGTAGAATGTGCTGAAGTTTCTACATTTACTGGAAGACCCTGCAGGGACTGTGTAGGTTACGATTTGTAGTTTAAGAATGTAATGAAAACAGGTTTATATTTTAGAAATAATACAAACTAATAATTTATGTTTCGATTATCTTTGGGAACTGCGATGGGTTTTCGGTAGTTAATTTTGTCGGTGAAGATATGTTATTGTGTATGCTACAGATTTTTTCCCCCTAAGGTTTATGTATAGAAATTTCTATGTTTTACAACTAAACGGACCTTCGTTTTAAAATTACTGTAGGAATGTACGAATTATCAAGAAAAATGTGATACTATTTCTGAAACTTTGGCGAAGTAGCAAGGTTAGATTTCATACTATTTAGATAACTTAATGCTATTGCGTCTATTTATTTACTACTAATACCGACTTCCTGTGGAAACAAATTATTTACTCCCATGTTTGTATTTTGGTAGAAAATTATATTGAACGTTCAAAAATTTTTATTGGTTATATCCATCCATTGTTAAAATTTAATACAAAGAGGTTTACATTTTAAACTAGGCAGAAACGCTTCTTAAATATTAATAGTTAATAGTTGAAACCTTTATTGCGGTAAGAATTGCCTACTTGTGCTGAATGTGTTGTGGTTTATTTATTTCTCGTTTATTAGGACCCAAATTCCACCTCAGACTTATGCCGTCTCATTATAGGGGGTTTCTAGACTGCTCATCATTACGCAAACCTGGTAAAAATCCTCTGAACGAGCGATCACCCCTTTGCAGAGACCGCTACCTACACAACACACGACAAACATAAAAGGCGAATATCCATGCCCTCAGCAGGATTCGAACCCGCGATCGCAACAGTTAAGCGACCCTAAACCTACGGCTTAGACCGCATGGCCACCGGGATAGATGGTGATTTGTTATACCATGCCATATCAGAGTAAGGCCAGGTTCTTGTGAAGCATAAATTACATCTGTTGTGTATTTAGAAGACTATTTGAAGTCGAATTTCCAAATCAAAGAAGGCTTTATACGATACAAAATTTAAAAATTACAATCTTTTATCCTCGGTAGGCCATTAGAATAGATGCAAGTAAAAACAACTTTTAATGTAGTGTTGGGCTAGTTACAGGTACATAAATAAATATATATTTATATAGATTTATATATATATAAATATATATATTTAGAAACATAAATGTATATTTATAAATATTTAGTAATATAAATATATTTATAAATATATATTTAGAAACATAAATGTGCATTTATAAGTATAAATATGTATATATATATATATATATATATATCTGTAATTAGCCCAACACTACATCAAAAGTTGTTTTAAGTCCGTCTATTCTACTGGTCTAACGAGGATAAATAATTTGCAACTTTTAAATTTTTGTTGCGTGTAAAGCATTCTTTTATTTGGAATATATACATATATACACGCGCGCCTGTAATATGTGTATTATACAAATATGCTACAATACTACATGCTGATGGAAAACCATCTTTCCTTTCTTCAGAGGTTTTAAGAGTGTTTACTAATTTCTATACAAATTGAAAATTTATTTTAAATTATCTGTGTTGTCTACAGCGAGAAAATTTGAAGACTGAAAAACAAGTTCATGGATTTGTTGTTGATAGGTTTTTGTACATAAAAGCCATTAGCAATGCTATACGCGTTGAGAACATAACTCTGTACAGCGCTTTAACTTTGCCTGATTAACATGCACTATGAATTGTGGTTTTGACTTCGTCGGTATTTTGAGAAACTGGCGGCGATAAAGCTGATATCTCGACATAAGAGAAAGATCGGCTGTGAAACCGGGAGGCCAATCTATAGTTCCATGTCTTCGAGTCCATCTTACATGCAAACGATCATCGACAAAAGTTTTCATGAAAATTATATTTTGCATGGAGGAGAAGTGTAACAGAAAGGGACCCAGTCCCCATGACGTTTTTTCAAGCTATATTGGTGACATTACTTTCTGCATGACATGCAAATAGTGTTCGATTGTGCTGTAGTCAGAACAGAGCACTAATTAAACACATATTAAAATAGCCGCAGGCTACATGTGTCGGCTTTATTTGATGCTATCATATGGCCAAACGGATGCATACTTGCTTAAAAACTAAATAGTTTTATTGATAAAACATAAAATCGACTAACATTTAATAATGATTAGATTATAGTAGATTAAAACTTTTTATAAATAAATAAATTTAATTATACGTTATGCTAACACATAAAAATAAAATGTAATAAAGGATTTGGTTATTATACATTTTTCATGACGTAAAACACTGATGTTAGGATTTTGGTGGCTATGTTTCATGCGTTAAAGTTTGGCCATGATGGTTTTATATGAAGTCCTGGACAGTAGCCTGTATTTTCTATACAAGTTTAGTGAAAGTGTTGTTTTGAATGCAGCATAACATCACGTGTTTGTCTATCAAGTGTTACAGCAAATCATAGTGTAGGTCTCTTCATGAGGAACTAATATTTTGGAAATGTCTTTATTTAATTATCAACCAACAAATGCACTTACATAAAATAACACATTAAAACACTTAAAAATCGCTCCGACATGTTTCGATCCACAGATCATCCTCAGGGAGCTACTTGTTCCTTGCTAAAGTAATTTTAAAAACATTCACAAAAATCCTTTAAAGGAATTTTGTGAATGCTTTTAAAATGACTTTAGCAAGGAAGAAGTAGCACCCTGAGGATCGAAATATGTCGGAGCGATTTTTAAGTGTTTTAGTGTGTTATTTTATGTAAGTGCATTTGTTGGTTGATAATTAAATAATTCTACGAAATGCACGGTGCAACGATGAGAATTTGGAAATGTCGTTTGAAGTGCCGTTATCTGACGAAGCTACTTGAAATGCATGGATTGTGTATTGTCGAATAATGTATGGAAGTGGTCGTGGATGGTTAGTAGGTAAGAATTTGTAAGAAAGATTAGGCCAAAGCAGAACTTCGAAATTTGTTTCAATCGACTGCCAAAACAGTGAAAAACCTGTCAAGAGATCGACTACTGCCGTCACGAATTTCACTCTCGAAATACAGAAAGACGCCGCTAATGTAAACTAGCGGCAGGAATAGCGGTGAGTTTTGTCAACAATTTCGCATGCAACATTTGACTTACTTTGCCAATTTCAACAGTCTTTCAAATCTGTTCTGCTTTTACATTTTTTTTCTGTTTTCAAATCTTTTCTTGTCACATGAATACATTTGCGTGTTTTTTTTTGGTGTGAATCTGATTGTCCTCACCGAATGTAATATACCTATTAGTACACAGGATATTCAGCCTTCTGTGATGCCGAGCGGCCTAGGTTTGGCAGTTGTTTGTCGACGTTTCGGAAAAATATATCGGTCCTATATTTAAGGGTCAGTCAGGCCAAGAAGACTGCCTGACCCTTTAAGTTGGGCCCAGCATGTTGTCCTAAAATAATGGTATGCGGTTGCCAAAGTACGTCGCACGATACAGCGTAAGCGAGACGACACGGTCCGTAGCGCACAGGAAATTTGAAAATTTCCATTATTGGTACGGTTTTAAAAGCAGAATCTCTCCCCCAATAGCCCTGACATTTGATATTTTGTGGTCAACGCAGTTGTATTTAGCTCGTTAAACACATAAATAATAATTAAGAATCAAGTACAGGGGCAAATTGGACACATGAAATCATAAACAAAGCTTTTGGGAAATGTAAGATAATTCTATAAAGATGTAGCATTCACAACACAACGACTGCCGTATCTTTTTAGAATTACCTTAGGTTCTAACAAACACAACGAGGATGACGCACCTTGAAGTTTTGGGAAATGTGCTTAGTCCTAACACAATAGGCGCTTGTGATTGGACCACACATTGCTGTTTTTGTATTTATCGCTTTTACTCCATTAGGATTCCAGAAGATGGAAAAGGGAAGAATTGCTACGTGTTAGAACATGGTGTCTTACATAGGAGTTTGCTCGTTAGACCGCTGGGGAAGAGAATTAAACTGGAATCTTTTTCAATCTCATAGGCAATCCTCGGAAAACTGTGTTTTGACTCTCGTCTTCGACTGGTGTGTGTTTCTCCTTAAGGATGAGCCTTGAACGACTTAGTTACACATCCCTTTTTACTTCATAAATTCTACATCCGTGATTGCAATTATTTTGGGAAAGTCAATAATACTCAAAAATATCACACCTCAGTAAATCGCTCGGCAACAAATTATGTCATTGTTCACTTTAAGAGAATTTAGTGAAATATTTAGACTTGGGCAGTGAACCAAAAAAAAAAAACGCACTCTGGTAAAATAAGCTTGGGCAGATATTATTGTCACCTACATGTACATTATTATCACCTACATCATAATAGAGGATAATTCATAAGTCCCTCCGGAACTTCCGAAATCGGCTGCGCAACAATCAAGACAGACGCAGCAGGTTGGACATATCGAGCACCTGTAAGGTAGGGCAGAAACTTGGAGTGTCTCTCCCTCTGTTGACATGTTCCCCTTCGGCGTGGCCATCCCGGCTACTGTACCGCAGAGATCGGAAAACCCGGAGGGACTTATGAATTACCCTCTATATGTTAAAGCATATTAAACCAATGTGAAGTTGATGGGCCAACACATAGGGGCAAATTTTCATTTAATGCATGGATATTTATCGAATTAAGTTAGTTAATGAAACACGGCCGTCGCTGTAAACACACACTTTGGAGACTCGCAGCAGCTGTAACAATAACAGTTGCTATATCTGAGGTTTGCATGGCTTTCATATTGGTATTGATAATGGCAGGAAGTGTAAATTGATCAGCATGACGTTACAGTGACTGAAAGTGACGCTATCACAACTTCGGAGTGAAAAAGGAAGTAAAATATGTAAGCGATATTGGTAACAGTTGTGGCAGAACCGCTATCCACATATATATAGAGTTCCTGTTTAAGATATTAAGAATTTTAATAATTTTGATGTTTGTGTGACCGTGCATCACTGATACAATAATATAAACAGCCAACTAGATGCAACAATAACAAATGCTATTGATAATTACAATCAGTTCAACATGTTTCGGACGATAATTTCGCCCATCCTCAGGAGCACTAGACTGTGTTTACAGCTTGTGGTATAATGCACCGGCGATGCTGCCTGCAGGCAACATCTTCGGTGCATTATACCACAAGCTGTAAACACAGTCTAGTGCTCCTGAGGATGGGCGAAATTATCGCCCGAAACATGTTGAGCTGATTGTAATTATCAATAACATTTTTTATTGTTGCATCTAATTTTAATATTGTTAATTAAGTCTTATGGACTTAAAAAATGTATATTTCTTCCTCAAGATGTTTTAGAGACCATTTGTAAACTCGAGAATGGCTTAAGATGGGTCGAAACATGTTGTTCTAAATAATAAATGGCATTTAGTTGTGTTTGGAAAGATATTGATTTAATTGTTATAGTTTTAGCAATACGACTGAATGCCATTCGTTAATATTGTTATTACATCAATTTTAAATATTTCATGACCACGCACTTTTGCTTCACTGCGGTGATAAAACCAAAAACGCCACATGAAGACAAGTGAATTTATCACATCTTGAACACTGTAATTCAGAGAAATATTTTGCTAAGGGGACAGAAACATTTGGGTGATTTACAACGTTGAGAATATAATGACGTCACATATCTTCATATGCGCTTGTTGGCTTTATTCTCATAGCGATGTTACAAACTGTCGTTGGTTTATGTTACGTAATGTTAATGCTGTTTCTTGGTCGCTGTTATTAATACTTTAGTTTACAGCACACGGTACCAGAGACATGTCTTTGTATACTTCTCTTGTCATATGACATCACTTAATTTTGAGTGTCGTGCAGATGGGTTGCGGGCGGGCGGGTGTGGGGGGGGGGGGGGGGGGGGGAGGTGCGGTCTCTG
>Ga0123352_10007647_pt1 | contig 16714 bp, 6 predicted proteins | sample TergutLab28metaG_FD_89700 | JGI IMG/M metagenome (GOLD analysis project Ga0123352, IMG submission 89700) | Labiotermes labralis P1 segment gut microbial communities from Petit-Saut dam, French Guiana - Lab288 P1 | ecosystem: Host-associated > Arthropoda: Insects > Digestive system > Gut ... | reverse complement strand
ACGTAACACCAACACACATCGAACCAGAGCAATACAACCCATGAAATAACCCAACAAATAAGTCGGAAGCTCCTGAGGATGGATGTATTAACATCCGAAAAAAATTTGAGCATTAAATAATGAAATAATAAAGCAAGTGACATCAAGTTGGTCTCTCTTTATTCAGCTATCAGGATGATGCAAGCTCCAATAAACATAAGAAAGAAGTTTTATTTATGAATTCTGATAATTAATACTGTAAAAAGAATATGCATATTCTTTCCCAACAACTAATACCAAACAAAAGCCGCTACTTGGAAGCTTCGGAATCACTCAACCGATTAAGTGTAGCAATTAAGGTGAACAACTTGTAATTTTATGGCATGGACATACAGATCTGCTGAAGGGTTGAACTTCATTTACTAATTTTTTAAAAACCTTTTGTTGACCGTGCATCCTAATATAATGATAGTCTGTTTTTACCAACTTGATGCAAAAATACTTTATTTTAATACATTTACCATATTGCTCTACATGTTTGGAGCACTATTATGCTCATCTTCAAGAGGTCAAATTGTATTAGTACAGCATCTGGTATCGTCACTCTCTTTAGGTGACTGTTCAGTACACAGGTTACGAGAGTCCTGTCGTGACCTGTGTACTGAACATTCGAAACATGTAGAGGAATATAGTAAATGTGTTAAAATAAAGAATTTGTGCATCAAATTGGTAAGAAAAGACTATCCATTTACTACATTTACTTCTATCGCGATGAAAGAGGCAAAAGATTTTTTTCCACACCTGCGACCTACTGACTGTGAACATGCTCTCGACTTCACTAGGACGTCGCGTATCGTATTTTAATGTTTCCCGTAATCCTGATTTCCTTAAAATAATAAGTAACAAGAAGATCAGAAGTATATACTTGTGTTGGCTTAGCACGTGACTCTGCCTTCGCAATTATGTTCCGGATATGACGACACAATGATCAGCAGCTGTGTTGTGTCTATTAGTATGATGAATCGAATTTAAATTAACTAGAAATTTTGGTCGTATATAGAACTGAACAAGGTATTATTATTCATTGTTGGATGAAGATTACATTTCTCATTAAACAGAAGGCGGTGTACGGCTTCGTTAGAACATAAGATGTCAACAAAAACAAAGTAGAATCCTTTGAAGTCTGCATCTGGAAGAAGTATTTGCTGCAGGGGATTGTTCGGAACGGACGGTGGTCACGGTGAACAATGGGCTTCGGAGGGGCGACAGAAACATCCCACGAAAAGGAGATGGCGCGCCTAAAATGAAACATGATTACATTTGTCACTCTGGAGATAAAATATTTTTATTTCCCGATGGTTTCGGCACCCTTTGAGCACGTCTGACGTGTAATATTAAATTACGGTCAATTTCTTATAGCATCAGTCTAGCTGGCATGATGGCGGCTTTGTAGCATTGTTATGATGGTAGGGAAGCGCATGTCACTGCGCAGAATCGCCCCCGGGCATCACGGCCTGACAATATATGTTGCCGTGGAAGATGGTATCCTACACTCGAGCGAGCCACAATTACTGTTCGCAAAACTGAACAATCCGCCGAAATTCCAACAAAATTTTGAGGAGTAATACGCCTATAAAGTGATATATATATATTTGGATGGAATTTGAAAAGATTGTGCTGAGGAAAATAAATAGAGGTCAATTGAAAACTGAACCTAGACGCAAGGCAAGCTTAAGCCTCAGTTTTCTTCATAAAATACATGAAACATAATCCCTATTAAACTCACTTCATCTGAGAGCGTTTGTTGACAGTGACTTCCTGCAACTCTCTGGTACACTGCCAGATTGGTGAAAAAATTATTAAGTATTTTTGGATTTCTTGCATAGGAATGACAGGTATTGCGTGAAAGGTTTGATGATAGTTGCGTGATTCATATACCGGCAGTCTTATCGTCAGAAGTACGGTTACAATGTTACAGAGTTCTGTTTTATCTGCTGTCTGTGACAGACATGTGAAGCAAAGTGAAACCTACGTTTCTCTCAGTCATAACTATGCAGTACAGTTTAACACAGAGGATTGTAATTGTGAATATATAAAAGGGTTTACAAGTGTTTCAGTTCTTTCGGAATCAAACATGTCTGATAGATGCAGGACGTCATTTTCAACATGTATTCGAACATGGCGCAAGTTGTGCTGTAAATATAAAACGCGGAAATTTAAGGCATTCAATCTTGCCGTGCTTCTGGTTTCGATTTTCCTTTGAACTCCCCATTGAGCCAAAAATGGAAGAAGTAAAAAGAACTGGATATTAGGGGTTTTGCATAATGAGTAGTTCCATATTTCTTATTGTTCACCAACCATTATTAGTGTGATAAATTAAGAAAGCCTAAACACTGAATTCTAAAAACCACAATAAGAATTATGACATTTTTTTTTGGATATTGTAAGGCAAACCATCATTCTTCTTTCATAATTAAAGTACTATGGAAAATTTTTCTCAAGCTTTAAAGGCTTAAATCAGTAATTTTTGTTTTCTATATCCACACCCCACCAAACACACCCCCTCGGTAATTTAATAGGCTGTAACTAGAGATATCCATGTGTATCATAAATATTTAAGCTGCAGACAGTACCCCGGAACAAGAAGAATCCCTCTTAGAAGGTCTTAATTACAAGAAATATTACGAAGACAATAATAACTTTAATCAAATCGTAAAATCTTCCAAATGTGTTTGGTTCTGCAGCATGGAAATTAGTAATATACGAGTCCGTGTCTTATTAATATGAAAATTACTATGTCCTATCATGAATTCTGCTCATCAAGGGGAGGGGAAGTCGAAAGTTTTGAAATTCAAATGTGTGGTAGGCCACGTAACACGGAGGGTGTCAATTAAGGACGTTGGCTGTTAAATGGAATTAGGGCCTCAACAGCGGTTTCCTCTAAGGGGCCACACTGCTCTAATGTTTGAACTCTGTAGGACCTGACTTCATGCCTTACAATTAGTAGCTACCCTCTCTTCTGTCTGTGCGTTCACGAAACAAATGGAGATCACAGCGTGTTTCGAAACGCGGATCGTAAATAGGCTACTGTAGATGGAAATGGCTGGAAATGCAAATTCACGGAAAAGCGCGCAAGATTAAGTCCTTTAAATCGCGACACAAAACGAAGCAGGCTTGTAAAAAAATAAGATGTCGAAACAGGCCATACGGACCCAACATGAAAGCTCCGCGCGAATGTTGGCAATAAAACGTGTTTCATTTTTTTAACCATGCAATAAATTCGTAGAGATACCCAAGAGTAGGGGGACCGCGGTAGCACAATGGTTAAGGCGCTGTGTTATAAATCGGAAGGTCGCTGGTTCGATCCCAGCTGGTGTCATTGGAATTTTTCATTGACATAAAATCCCTCAGATCGCACTGTGGCCCTGGGGTCGACTCAGCCTCTAACAGAAATGAGTACCAGGAGTATTTCCTGGTGGTAAAAGCGGCCGGTGCGTAAGACTGACAACCTTACTACCATCCTGTGCCATTGTCATGAATTCTGGGACCCTTAACTTCCTGGAACCCTCTGGGCCACTCCAGGCCTGTAACGTGACTGCTTTACCTTTACCCAAGAATAGAGTAGGTCAGTCAAAACACAACACTTTATTAATTTTACTGCTTAAATGTGGCGACTAGTCATCTTCAGGCCGTTTATGAAACACATTAGCATCGGTACGTTAAGCAGCGGTGCACATATTTGGGATCCCAAAAATGTTTACATGAATGAAATATTACAGAAGAAGTGGAGTTGTGTAATGAAACACAGCAGAATGAGCGATAAAGATTAAAAACAGGTAACAGCGGTATAAAGTGTATCTCAGGAAATATTAAATGTGTGTAGTCGGAGGTCGAGTGTAGAGGTAACGTAAGCAGCTACCTACGGTCAACGGAAGACCATTATGTTTTGTAGTTGTTATTGGTTCCTTTGTTGGTTGTTCAGAAGGATTTCAGTGGTCTGGTTCGAAGTAAAAAAATCGTAGAGAGATAACTGCGAAAAACAAAAATCGAGGATAAATCTTATTGTAGCACCGCGCATTTTTGTAGAATCACTTTAGTTTATCAACCAACGAGTGCACATATAATTTCACATAAAACACTTTAAAACACTCCGACATGTTTCGATCTTGTCAGATCATCATCAGGGAGCTTAGTTCCTTTCTAAAGTTATATTACATTATTCATAATTCAATTGGTATTTGCAAACAAGGTGTTGTGGCAGTGGCTCGATATGCTGAAGCACACCGAGCCACTGCTCCACAACACATTCCTACACAACATGATATGCTGCCACAACACCTCGTTTGCAAATGAATTGTGAATACCATAATATAATTTTAGCAAAGAACTAAGCTCCCTGATGATGATCTGACAAGATCGAAACATGTCGGGGTGTTTTAAAGTGTTTTATGTGAAATTATATGTGCACTGGTTGGTTGATAAACTAAAGTGATCCAGGATAACATTTAAAAAAGAAGTAAATTTTTCTCTCTGCACCATGAATGTTTATAGGGGTCGAGGAGGTATAGCTCCACTCATCCTTGACTTAGGTACTAGATGGACGTCGTGGCAAACTTCACGCCGCGGCTGCTTTACTGGGGGAATCCAGGACATGTATTACATAGTACTGGGTCTTTATTGACAAGATCGCAGTCGCTCAGCCAGTCGAGATGTGTTTTCAAGATTATGATAGCGGTTTTTACCCTACGTCATATACCTCCATTTTAGACCTTTACACCCTGTTTCTTTAGCATTATCCATTTTAATATTATCCTGCCATCTATACCTGCATCTGCGTTGTCTCTTTAGGGTTTTGGAATGCAATTTTATATGAATTTTGTACTTGTTCTTGGCGTTTTAGTAGCTCCACCCAAGTTTTCTTCCTCGATTTGATCTTTCTAATAATATTTGACGATGATAATTCCTACAAATTATGTAGCCGTTTCTTCCATCTTTATGTTACTTACCCCTCGAAACTATTTTCCCCAATCCTCTGTTCTTAAATCCATACTCGCCTCTTAACCCGAGAAACCAAGTTTTACACTCATGTGAAATAACAGATAACCGAGAGATTTATACATTTCACCACTTACTTTATCAGACAGCAGAAGATAAGACTAAAGATTCTGACCTAAATAATAGCAATCTGTCTTACAATTTAATCTGCTCGTAATTGCTGTATGAGGGCAATTAAAATTTATCAACATGTTTCCTAAATACTTAAAATTAATTAAATTTTGAAGTGTGTTATTACGTAATTTTATCCTGCTTTCTGAAGTCCTAACAATAAATAGAAAAATTATTTTTAAATAATGGGGAAGTTAATAAATCAAGTCAGAGAAGCTCCAAGCGTATTGGCGACAGGAGGACGGTGGAGCAGCCTTCAGTCAGCTAAGCTTATAGTTGAGCTAGCCTTCAAATATTAATTACATTTTTCCCCTCTTCAGTGTCGTTTATTATGCCGACAGTTTTAGTTGAATACAGTCATTTTTATTATTGGATATGATTAATACAACAACGAGTCTTTGTAATGTACGGTACATATAGCCTGCAGCCAAATTATACGCTGAAAGTTCTTTAAAATATGTAGCCAAGCCCTTGTGTCCATTCTACTCTTAGACTTGATTTTTCCCATTTATTGTTCTGTTTGAAACAACATATATAAGTTCATGGACAAAACTGACAATTAAAAACTTAATAATTTTTTTTAACACATGTACACGATGCCGCCATTGTCAATTGTATGTCGTAAAAGTGAAAAATCTGAAGGGCGTAATGCATCACCTTATCCTCGAACACAAAAATCCCAAATTTTAAAACTTTCCTTTACATAAATTTTAGATGTCTTACTGTCAGAAATATAATAGTCCTGTTTAAACACTACAATTTATTTGTTTATCACAATATTAGCAACACGTTTCGGCTAATACAGCCATCATCAGGCGGTTTAAAAGAATGAAATACTGAACACCCACAGTTGAATGGGACTGAGATCTTAAACATTCATATATATATATATATATATATATATATATATATGTGTGTGTGTGTGTGTGTGTGTGTGTGTGTGTGTGTGTGTGTGTTGTTATACGACAAATAAATAACGTAAGTTGTTTTGGAAATAACGTCTGTAAAACTGCATGCGTTGGGGTTTAAAAGGACCGGAGCAGTGAGTATATGTAAGAGTAAAGATAAAATTTTAAAATATCAGATTAGCGCAGGGACGTCTTGAGGAGACGGCTTGCACATATCTGTTTGTGGTTGTCTCTGGTGACTGTAGATAATTTCTGTCGACGATCCATAATGAAATGGGAATACAGCCGCTCAGAGATGCAATTGCAGAGTACAGAATGTTCTTACTGACTGAGATCGGACTGCAAAAGAAAGCAGGAATCCGTGTGTCGTTCTGTAGATGTAATTACAGATATGCGTTGAATTGAACAAACTACTGCACCGTATCTTATTTATATTGTTTAAATACTTAGGTAGTTTAATCGATTCAATTATCAATAAGTAGCTCGGATGATGTAGTGTTGATTTTTGAGAAGAATGAGAAAAGAAGCCTAATGTGAGTTATTATTGGGCAGTTGATTAGAGTTACTGAATAAAGCCACGGAATACCTCTGTAAAAACACCCTATTGGGGGATAGATATATGAGCCCGGAATATCCAGAATAAGAAGCAGGATTTCTACACAACCACGTGAAAGTGGGATTCGGTGAACATAGAGAAAACCAAAACGGCTCAGACAGCCAAGGAATGATCCACGTTTTGTGAAGACCGAAGTTGCCGTTCCGCTAAATGACCTACTTTTGCCTTCAGGCCTTTCCTGCAATTTTTTTCATTGTTTTCTCAACACGCATTAAAATGTTAATATTTAATCATTCAAAGCCCCTTTCTCAAAACATTTACCAACTTGTGTAACATTAAGAAACTTCACATGGTCACATGCAGTGTGTTCATATATTGCATATGGCTCTCACAATAAGCAAAGACTATTTTGCCGAACGACACTAATACATACTGCTTTCTAATATAAGTGTTCTTTATTCTCTAAGAGGTAAGACCTGAAATTTTATATGCAATTCGCATGAATGTGCAATCAATATAGCGACTAGCTAGGAACTGGAAGTTCCGATGATCAAATTCCGGCATGGGAAAAAGATTTTCTCTTTTCAGATATCATCAAGACCAGTTCTGGGGCCTACCGAGCCGCTTGTTCAAATGTTACCGGGCCTTTTTCCCGGGAATAAGGTGGCCGGGGCGTGAAGTTGACCATAATTCAGTGCCGTGGTTAAGAACAAGTGGAAATTTGTATTGTTACAACTCATAAGCATTCTTGGCGAGGACAGAGGCAAGTTTAGCTTTTTAATTACGTGAGGGTAAGCCACACATAGGCCATTGCAATTAATGTGTCGAGAGAGCTAAAAGGAAGCACGAGATGTTTTAGACACGTTTAAAATAGCAGATAATTTAAGGTATACTAAGAGCAGATATTTTATGTATAATTGAGAATAGATACTGTAATGTGTAATTGAGAGCAAATATTTTAATATGTAATTGAGAGCAAATATTTTAATAGACAATTGAGAGCCAATATTTCAAAATGCATTTGAGAGCAAATATTTTAATAAGCAACTGAGAGCAAATATTTTAATATACAATTGAGAGCAAATATTTCAAAATGCAATTGAGAGAAAATATTTTAATATGCAATTGAGAGAAAATATTTCAAAATGCAATTGAGAGCAAATATTTTAATATGAAATTGAGACCAAATATTGTAATGTGCAATTAAGAGGAGATACTTTATTATGCAATTGAGATCAGGTATTCTAATGTGCAATTGAGCGCAGGTATTGTAATGTGCATTCGAGAGCAAATATTTTAAAATGCAATTGAAAGCAGGTATTGTAATGTGCAATTGAGACGAGATATTGAGAGAAGAGCCTTGATCTTAGAATACCACGTGCCAAAAGAACTTACAATTATCGTCAGTTTTCCGACAATCCAACATTAGGGTCTCAAAATATTGTTGGTCTTCGCCTTTACTCTTTTGGAAAAAAATAATAACTTTCCTACGATTCAGTACATTAATCGTATCTTCAAACATAGCTTCTTGATATGTTTTTAGAAACCAGATGAGAAAATTATATAAGCTGCTTACGTAAACTTCAAGAAGTATATTTTTGAAGTCGTGTGGACATAAAACGGTACGATAATCATCAGGACATGATAGCAAAACCGGAAAATTGGTCATTATTGACAAAAACTCTTTCCACTGCCTCGAAACTAAGCTGCTCTAAACCACATCGTATGAGATCCACATCAATTTCCCATTATTCTCATTTCTCCCACTGGGACTTCAAAGTCGCTGTTTCACAATGTAGGCCTAAACTCCTTAGTACAAGCGACCTACACGCAACATATGATTTCTAACATTCACTGGGTTAGGCCTGTTCGTTTCTAAAACCCTAATTTTAATATCAGTGTCATCCTGTACCGGAAGACAGTCATTTCATTACCTTTTGACTAAACTGGAAAACCGCTCATTGTTTCGCCACGGCTTGCTGCAGCATTGTGTTTGTGTATCATCCATAGTTCTTGTAATACAGGATGATATAACCGTCTTGCAGAGGTAACTGACTACAAATGCGGCACGGTAATGTTCATCCAAACACTTTTTTTTTACTCAAAACAAACGTTAAAAAAAATATCTTAAATTGGACTACAGTCCTTCACTTCACAACCTTCCGAATTAACCCTCTAAAGACGAAGCGCAGACCGCTTTATTTAAAGAACCAGTTCGTATCGCGCAGTAAACACTTTTCATCTCGGTTATAAAAACCAATCAGTTTATGTTGTATGGGGCAAAAGTCGCTGTTTGTTCTCAGATAAATACAAAACACATAAATACAATGTGGGCAGAGCGTACGGTTCTTGAATGTTAAACCTGTTGGTAAATCACGTAAACAGTGAGCTTTAATAGGTTCATTATTCGTTATTATTATATCATACTTCAAGCGAATTTTAGGCTGGATTAGAGTAATTATTGGAATAAATAGTGGTGCAATTAAGTGACCAGAGATTCCTCACTTTAAAAGAGGTACTTTAAATTAAAGCTCAACAGTTGCATGGAGGGACTGTACAAAAACGTGAAAAGCCTCACTCAGGACAAATGGATTCTGGGCCGATATTCTAACCCGAGACCAGGCCGAATACAAAGCAGGAATACAAACCCACCACAATATGATGTTGTCTAAGACCACAGAAAAATGTGACGTCACAATGCAAGAATAGGAATTACATCTTTATATAATGAAAGGAAATTTGAAGAACAATTTTTAGGAGTATTACAGTAAATGAAAATTAGAGAAAGTGATAACATAAACAATTAATGCAGCTGTTTGGAGATTTAGATATACTTTCATTTGCCAGAATAAGTCGGTTGGGTTGGATTGGCCGTGTTAATAAAATTTAACAAAAGTCCTCAGAGAAGTTTACTAAGAGGACGACCAAACAACAGATGGTGGAACTGTGTCCAAACAGATATTAATAGATGCAAAATTAAGAAATGAAAATGGAGGTCAAAAACAGAGCTGTCTGGGAGAAGTCCTTCAAGGAGGCGAAGGTCCTAATTGGACTCTAGTACCATCTAAGATTATATATATATATATACACACACACATATATATATATATATATATATATATATATATATTTCTACCTAGCCTGCAAAAGCCAAAGAATATTAAAAATTCATTTCAATATTTTCATAAGGCACACGGCATGTGCATTACAAAGACCAATACGTGAAATTGGATTAGGTAAATAATCGTTAATATTTGTGGTCAACTAACGAAACATATGAATCAGCTTCCGGCAAAATACAGCAGGTCGATAAAGACGTTCAGTTAATACAGACTTGAATGGTTTAAATCGGCCCATTACTTGGGGCTGCTGGATCATTTTGATGTGGCATACAGCCACGCCGCCGTGTGGCCTAAGGAGACAATCCTGAACAAAGGACAATCTAAACGAAGCCAAGTCGGAAAGAACAACGGCAGCAACGCCCTCTGTAATCGCCGCGCGCTGCACGTGCTGTCCGTCTGCCGGGAGGTCCGGGGTGGAATGTGTCGACACTTGCCACGATGAAGAAATATTTAGTGGCAAAGTCCTGAAAATTGTAGACACGACTACGCTTACATTTTTTTTTTTTTGCAAAAAGTTCGTAAATCATCATTCAACAGCCATCTAGAAGCACCAGATCTTTCTTTACAGCACGAAGTGAAGAAGAAAGGTTAAACGTGAGCGTTTCGGTTTTCGAAATCAAAAGAAATGCAATTTTTAAACAAAATTCTGTGGTGTAAACATCGAAGTGTCTATTATTATGCAATAATAAACAGCTGGTCCTCCACAACAGTGGCTGACGGAACGCAGGCCTAACAATTTATGTCTGATTTATTCGTGAGAGAATTTTGAAAACACCCTAAAAGTTCGGAAGATTTGGAACATGAAAAGGGGTTATTTGGAGTTTTCGCAAAGAAAGACAGCTGAGTGAAATTTAACATGTGTCACTTTACGCCCTAGTGCTGAACGTGTGTTTGATAATCAGACGTTGAGGGAAATGCATTAAAAATATTTCTTTCAATTTTGAAGTCACCTTGATTTAACACACGATCCAACTACTTTGATGACATCGAAAACTATCATAACTACTACTACTACTATCATCACCACCACCAGCATCACCACGAATAGAAAGAACAGCAGCAGCAAGAACAATAACAACAACAACAGCAATGTGTGTCGATTAGGATAGCGATGATGATGATGACGGCGCCCCTAATAATAGCAGCAATTAAACACATGGTACTGTGAAATGCCGACAGTCGGATCTTAGACAAGAAATTTTTTACTTTAATGGAAGCAAAACGTTCCTAATACGCCTGTCACGTGATAGGACACAATCATGAATCAATACAGCCCCCCTGCCTCTTTACACTGTACACTTTCTTTCTAATATCAGGCCTGTTCCACGTAATTCCAACTATACATCCATTTCTTAAACTGAGATTAGTAAAAAGAATGTTAAAAAGGTTTTTTTTTAAATTAGAAACCAGCTAATATATTTCACTCAAGATAATGCAGTTGCTCTGCGCAGTGCGGGCAGAGTCCCTTAACACTCGAGGCGACTCTCAGGGCAAAACACACAATCCTGTCAAAATTTGTAGTCTCTATTACTGCATGAACTTTCCACTGGTCGTCGTTTGTTAGTTGTTTCGTTTACAACAAACCTACAGTCAAATTAACTCAAAGCTCTAACTACATAGAACACTACACAAAATAAATGCATTACGTCACACTCACAAAACACGAGTGCACTTCAGCCTGATCTATTTTTAACTGGATTACATCGGTTACTGGTCCAAAACAAAGGGCTGTCGGCTAGCCCAGATGCAGACCACTGCCAAGGTCAACTGCAACCTCAGCAGTCACGGTCTGTACTTTCTCTCTGTGAATATATATTTATTAAAAAAAGGTAAAGTTATCCCGTTACAGGCCCGGTTTGGCCCAGAGGGTGGGTAGAGGTATAGCTCTACTCTTCCATGACCGCGGCACTAGAAGGGGGTGAGTGATCAGCAGCACGCCTCGGCCGCACTTTACCCCAGGGAAAGAACCGGTACCCATTTTACAGGAGGCTGGATGGGCCCCAGGGCCGGTCTGGGCGGGCGGAAAATCTCGTCCCCAACGGGATTCGATCCCGGACCGTCCAGCCCGTACTCAGTCGCTATACCGACTGAGCTACCCGGCCCAAGAATATGTATTTATTGGCCCCCCAAAAATAACCACGTTAACAGCCTCTAGGTTATGTACTACCATGAAGTTACCTTATCAGCACTTTTTCTCGCACAGTGTATTAAGAACTACGGGCTTTGAACTTTTGTCATAAAAAACACAGCGAATAGGCTTGTGAACTTAGTTCTTCTGGGATGTTACGCAGCGAGTAGTAGTAATTTTTTTTACCGACGCTTCGGGAAAACCTATCGGTTCCAACTTCGACGGTCTATAATCACAATAAACTAGTAGACCGCAGTTCTCACCTACTTTTCGGGGAAAGCCTGAAATCACGCAGCGAATAGGCTAATTTCCTTAAACATTAAGTAATATATCTTCTTTTATGTTCTGTTGACCGTGCGTCCCTGTATAATCTTTTTCAAATGAAGCCAACTATGTGCACACTACTTCTTAGTAAATTTATTTCACCTTCTGTACATGTTTCGGGCAACTATGTGCCCATCATCAGGAGAACTTACTGTATCTATATGACACTGGTACGGTATTTTTCACTCTGTATGGGTGGCTGTATGTTCTGCAGACCAGACAGCCACCCATACAGAGTGAAAAATACCAGTGTCGCATAGATACAGTAAGTTCTCCTGATGATGGGCAGATAATTGCCCGAAACATGTACAGAAGTTGAAATAAATTTACTAAGAAGTAGTGTGCACATAGTTGGCTTCATTCGAAACAGATTATATCTTTTCCTTGCAGACTCAATAGCTTTATTTTTACACGAGACAGTGTCTCATTTCTAAACAGCATTTAGATCAACATCAAGTTTCGACAAGCTAATGACGTCCGAAAAAAGTTAACATTTAGACCTGAGAACTTAAGGAAACCTTAAAAACACTGAGGACATTTCTGAGTTGGAGTTAGAACTGCGAAGATTATTATGAACTGTGAGATGACGACACAAAAGTTGGGGAAAATTAACAGCTTCGTAAATGGAAGCTCACCCATCGCATAAGATTTCTACGGCATTGGCGCTGTTCTAACTTCCAGATCGCTAGTTCTTCAGTTTTGAATTTGGATGATTTGAAGTCAAGCAGTGGTAACGAGAGAAGTGCAACGTATCTCTCCACTTATTGTACAAAACAATTCAGGGAAATTATCATTTTCCTAGCAACAGATTTTTGTTTAAAAAATAACAAGCTCGATTGTAGCACTGCTGCTAGATTACGGAGACAAATAAGTGTCAGAAGAGACAATAAGCGCTGAAGTTTCGAAGTTGTATTTTAATTAGAATTCTACTCTGTACATTGCGAGTAAGAACGAAGGAATCTCTGTCCTGCTTGTTCAATGCCTGTGAAGCCTGAATAAGATTGTCTTTCTTTTCTCGTGCACGATGTTGAGGCCGATGGAGATGCGCGCAAAATGCGCAAGCCTGCTTGTAAGGTGTCCTTATGTTTGTGAGATGGATTCCAAAATCGAAGTGGATCGAAAATTTATAATAAAATTCCTCAGTACAAAATTTCGTGAATATCAATTCAGTGGCTATCGTGTTTTACATGTGCACGGACGAACAGGCGGACAGACAGACGGACATGCAGACAGACGGACGGACAGACAGACAGACGGACAGAAAGACAGACGGATAGACAGACGGACGGACGGACAGACAGACAGACAGAGATATAGATTTTAATAAGTGCTCAACAGGGGCGAGAACGCGTCTAGAATTATTCCACACATTCAGTACGCTACGGTTTCTTCCGCGGTACGAAGTGGCGCAGTTGTTTTGACATATTGCGCTACAAGTCGGAAGGTCGCGATTTCGAACGGGATTTTTCATTGACTTAAAACTTCCAGCCGCCCTATGGCCCTGGGGAAGACTTAGCCTCTAACAGAACCGGCCGGAGTCTACAGCCGAAAACCTAGCCACTTTGATGCCGATTGTCTAGAAATTATGGAAACCCCAATCTCCTGGAGCCCAAGGGGTCTGTCCAGGCTTGCTTTATGTTACAGTATTTTCCTTTGTGGCTTTTCTCGCCTTCGTTTAGATTTGTAATACTGGACCAGCTATTGTTTCTTCGACGTAGCGCAAAGCGCTGCTATTCCGTTTATCGCATGCTTTTATTTAGAAGAAACAGATTTCGGGTATTGTAGTGTTTTGGGATATTGCACCGTGTAGTCTGATAAATATTTATAGACATTTCGAAGAAGCGTCCTTCCTTTATAGGTATAAAGAATACTGCTTAATCCTGAAGAATGAGACACTGCGCGTCTCTGAATTGAAGGTAACTTTCCATGAGCCGGCGTGGCGTAACCTTCTGCATGTCGTGAATCTTCGTCGGCACCGCTGTAAGAAATTCAAATCTGGTACAGCAGATTTCTTCACACAGAATGCAAATTCTGCTATTGAATTAAACAGATCTAATAAAAGCTGTCCCGGTGACTAGAAATATCAACCAGACAGAGTGATCACGTGGTCTGAGAAATTGCTTCGAAAGGGCTGACATGTCTGCATTCAATAATATTCCACGTTCTTTTATGCCTTTTGCTAGGCTTCCGACCCGGAGAGTTATTTCGGTGAGTGGGCAAAAGAAATTCGAAAAACATTTGTTTCTTCTTATCTATCTCTAAACAACGGCGTTCAAATTTAAATTTTATTAAATTCGGTGTCAAAGACTGGGCTAAACTTCTGCGCACACCTTTGGGTCTGCATTCGTGGGGCTATCTTTAACTTCAGGCGCTGAAGATCAAACTGAATTTGGTAGGATCTGTTGTTATATTTTATTATGGGGCCTATATATTTTTCCTATGAATGTAATAAATAATTGCATAAGTATTACCACCCTCAAACTTTATTCACTTCAGGGCATTTCATGGCTTGCCCTTTTTACACTAATTATTCGTCGAACGAAAGGAAACGAATTCGATATGTTATGTGTGACGCTGATTATGCAGGCTGCACGACACACCGTGTGGCCGACAGCATTTACATGTTCACTGAACAAGAGACGACGACATGTATCTATACAGTGTGTCTCACTATAACATAAGTGTGATTCTGCTGGTTTACAAAGAATCGAATAACGTAAAATAGCCTGGATACAGACAGACACCAGGCTTATATAGGACAATATTTTAATGTACATTGTATAGTGCATTTGGTCTGTATTCTTGTGCGTAACTTGTATTTGCTTTTTTACAGTAATGGCGTAAAATTGTTAAGAAATATTACCGAATAATGCAGTATTGCCATATGTGTAAAACCACACTTAAAGCATATAAATTTGTATCCAAATGCCAATTATGTCATCCATGAGGCAGACACATGGCCGAATGTAGGCCCATGGTATGGTTTTTGAGGCTTAAGATTGAAAAAATTTCCACCACAGAATTTACGAGAAGAGTATGGCTTATCTACCAACAAAATATGACATATTTTATTGTAATATCTGTAGCATTTCACTAAGATTGTACCGAAAGGGGTATGAGTTACACGCCCAGCAAAATGTTTTTAAGCTTTATTGCAAGATTCACGTGTTTTGACCGCTTCTGTCCTTGCTGATTATAATAAGCTTTATCTAACTTGTCATAAGGAAAAGATTCTCTAGTTACGTTTTAGTCAAATTCGGACACGTATCCAGTAAATTTCATATTTTCGATAAATAATATCCACCTCTGATCTGAAACGTGTCGAATGTCGTGCTTTGCCTACTTTATCACACAAGCCTTCGTGACGTAATGACTAGACACAGGTTCGACTTTATGATCATGAAAATCTAGGACCTGGCTGCTGTGGTTTATAACCTACCCAAAGATAGAGGCAAAATTACCGTATGCACGCCATGCGGTACAGAGGAGAACGGAGTTAGACTTACGGTTCCACTCCTTCCTCACCTCTACACTAGATAAAGTGAGAGATAAGCTTAATCCTCGACCTTCTTATCCCGGGGATAAAGGTCCTGGTACCCATTGATTAAGGGTCTTTGCGGGTCCCACAGGTGTTCTGGACGCTTTGGCCCTTCCGAGAATCGAATAAATTATTGGACCGCTGACCCTTCAAAATGGGACCGATATGTTGTCCACAGCTTACTACCAATCAAAGCTCTGTAACTTTCCAGGAGAGATAAGATCTCAAATTTTTTTCCGCTGCTCAGCCCATAGCGGTTCATCCCTTCCCTAAGACACTCGGAAAGTGAACCGGATCTTAATTCAAACCATTCAGAGTGATTTTACAGGGAGTATTTGTAGTTGGCTGCCTGTAAGAAAACAAGAAGTTAGATAGCCTTCTTTTGTGTTTGGGTGTGGATTTATGCCGTCCGTCTCACACAAGTGTTGCAACGTGTAGGTGCAGCGCGCCGACTTCAGGTGGGGTTGTCATGGCCTGTTAAGGCACATTGTTACAAATTTCAGCGTTCCATCCGATCTGGCCCCGTATCGCTCAGTCATTTCCACTTCAAGCACTTTCTCACACTCGGCACAAACAGTGGCGGGTTTATCTCAAACGAGTAGTGGAGCCACTGTGCCTTGAATGTTAAGAGCCACTTGACAAATACAGTAGCCGAATGGCTATCTGCTTGCCTCTGTCTTGAAATTTTGATACTCGAATTAAGCAGTTGGTCAAGAAATGTCCTTTTTGGTATGAAACCGGTATGCCTATCACAGAGTTCACAAAAGTGTAACGATGGGGCTTACTGTGAGCCAGCTGCATCCAGTTCAGGTTCCAATCAAAATATGCAGTTACAAAATATTAAATTAGAATATATATATATATATATACATATATATATATACATATTCTAATATACGTCAAACCAGCGCCATTCATTAGAATATATACATATATATATATATACATATATAGGTCTATATGCAATTAGAAAATATTAAATATATGAATTTT
>Ga0123352_10007646_pt1 | contig 16714 bp, 11 predicted proteins | sample TergutLab28metaG_FD_89700 | JGI IMG/M metagenome (GOLD analysis project Ga0123352, IMG submission 89700) | Labiotermes labralis P1 segment gut microbial communities from Petit-Saut dam, French Guiana - Lab288 P1 | ecosystem: Host-associated > Arthropoda: Insects > Digestive system > Gut ... | reverse complement strand
TCCTCCTTTTTTTGTTTATTGTTTTTTTTTTTTTCCTTAACTGAAAAATAACCCTTCTCCTGTGGGACTTTTTGCTCCCCATTTCCGGCACCCCCCCCCCCCCCGCATTATGCCAAACCAGGCCATCTGGACTTAACTCTTGGGCGAAACCAAAATTCGCTTTTGATATGTTTAAATTTGTAGGTTGTGCTATTAACATTTTGACCCGAAACTTTTCAGACTTTTTCGGCATTACTCGCTATTGGCGTTTGGGCCCCAGTGAAATATAAATTTGATTTAACCGCTGAGGGTTACGTATCCCTTAAGAATAAGTAGTTAGCTCACCACAGAAGGCTGTCTTGTTGCCTGACCACTCTCAGAAGCCGAAAACTGTTGTTAGAAATGCCACTGCTTGGCACACGTGGCACGGGGGGTGCCCGGTTAGAATTCTGGGCAGTAGACCCGAGGGCGATACTCGCCACGTTGTATCGGGAAGGCGAATAGTAGAGTTCCTCACTGTTTGCAGTTACCTTGCATTTGTCATTGTTTAGTCACCAGCCACTCGTTGACCAGTGTGTGCTTAATAATAATGCCAAAGTGGAGGGCAGTCTGTGAACGTACAAGGGTGTGATGCGAATCTTGTTGCCGGAAAAAGTAGTCACACCACCTGTGCAGCTACCTGAAGTTACTGCGACCATCCATGTGAGAGGAAGTACCTGGTGAAAGTTGGCGTCGATAGCAGGGGGTCTCGAATGCGGGCTCATTTCGGAGGGATGCACAAGGTCATTTCAGGTATATCAAGTTTGAATCTCGGCTGAGGAACAGACTGTTTTGACAGAATTTTTTCCCCCTGGTCCTTGAAAATTCGACGCTGCACACCACTTGTTACTTTGTTCAACGATCGTAAGTCGGTACCGAAAATTAGGAAAACATAGGGGAACGTCACAGATGGCTAGGAATCCTGTAGAGGAGGCCTCGTGACTCATCCTCTCTTATTCTAACGCCAACACGCGTGGCGGAGTAACGGCACAGAGGGACAGACGGTAGTTGACAGATAAAATGAGGACTGCGTTGGAGTGAATGTCAGTTTTGTGGGCTGTAAGGTTACATTTACAAAAAATGAAACTAATTTTGTTGTCGAGATGCTTTGAATGGTATTGAGTTGATCTCCAGTGCTTCTAGTTCGAGGTCCATGAAAAGGATTGACTTTTGGGGAGTAAATATTTTACTGGGCCACTTCATGCTTATGAAAAAAGTTTTGCACGGATGTAACGTAGAGGAAGAGACACAAATGCATGTGAGAGACAGAGAAGTTTCTCATTTGATACAATTACGTAACGTCCTTTACTTTCCCTCCCTCCCTCCCTCCCTCCCCGGTGTTGCATGTGCCGAGCGAAGTTTAAAATTGTTTACGTTCTCGGTGGCCTTCGGTCGATTGTGTGTGTGTGTGTGTCGTGCTGCTGCCTTCTGCGCATTGTGTTCTTGTTTCTTTATGCCCATTCTGATCATTCCAGAGTGGACTATTGGTGAAGTATTCACCTCTACAGCTGAATAAAATCGAGATGAGATCGAAACATGGTGAATAGATGCGATGTTGTTACGAATTGTGCAGCTACTGCCTCAATATCCACCAAAGAGAAGATCTTGAGGCCTGTGGAAGTGTTACGAATTTTTATACATAATCAAGTGTCAAGATATTTCATATTTTATCGGCCGATGAAGCTATATGGATCTGTAAGATACATGAATAAAATACATACACAGACACATGGCTCGAGAAGAATTGGAGTTTGTCTTATTGTAGTAATATTATCCATCTAAAATTCTGTTCTATTCACAATACGTAAGTCGCAATAGTGGTCATTGTCGTAATCCTCAAAAAGTCAGTGTGCTTACAACGTAATATTGTCGTGCGCGTAGTGTTACACCGTTCTGGCTGTCCTGCCGGCCAGATGCCACTTCACTCAAAGAGAAGGCATGTATGGTGGTTTAATGTCGCCGGCAACAAAACGCACTCAACATCTTCGTGTGATATTCCCGATGTTTTTGCCCGATTTTAACCGAATTGGGATTTTCTCGGCAGGTCGTTGAAGTCCCCAATATCAAGTGCCGTAGAAAGAAATCCGTCCAGTTAGAGCCGCGCTGATCCGTGCGGACGGACGAGAAGAAGGAAATTGGCGCTGGTGCGAACTCGCCTAAAAGATTGGCATACGCATTGGGGAGTACGGCTGGAGCGCAGGATTGACAGTTGTGTAAGGATGGAGTATGTCGAGGTTTGGAATCAGGGCAGAAGTGAGTTACAGGCGTCAGTCACGTTGAGCATAAGAGAAACAAGACATACGGCGTGATTTGGAGGCCGTACGATACGCCGTTGTCACGGAACAGACGTTGTAGCAGTTACACACTGGCTCCCGTTCTAAAACTGACTTCAGACGGGGGCACACCGCAGTCTCAGGCGCTGCTGTAAAGCGGGTGCTGGGTGTCACTTGTACTCGTGTCGGTTGATGGGGTCTAACAAAACCGCCAGTACGAATGGATGACGCAACAAGGCTGGTGCTGTACTGCGTAAAATCATAGAATCCTTGAGTTGTGTTCGGTGATGAACAGCGTAATGCCCCAGAAATAGTTCTCTGTGCAGAGCCTAACATCCTTGTGGATCATTTGATGAAAGCTGCAAGCGTAGATGAGATACATTGAAGAGGAGGCACGTTGTCATAATGGGTATGGGGAGGTAGGAGATACGGTATTGTGGCCTGCGTACTAGATAAAGGAATGTGGTGAGTGACATACACCAGTTCCTGTACCACAGGGAGAAAAGGCGATGCCCATGGGATCCAAAGTCGATGTGGACGGGTTGGTTAAGAGATAAAATCCCGGCCCTTGCCCTGGATTCAGTTTGAGTCAGGTCCAAAGCTTGAATGAATGGAAGTACGCCATACATTTGATTATGGTAGGAAGATGTCACTGGGGTGCCATTTTTCTGTCTGATGAGGCTAACACCAGCTACATATTAACTGAAAATGTTAATCGCCCATTGCTCTGCATGACGTTATCACTGGAACAGATACCAAGTACGTGTCATCCTGGATAGTAAATTTGGAACTACCACATCAACGGTCTCCCCACACATGCAGCATGATAATTGGGGCCCCCTGTAATTATGAGCGAAGTTATTTCCAAATTTCATAACAGCGGTTCAGAATACAGTGTTTTGTCAAAACGGAATCCAGTCAGCAGTAATGCACAACAAGTACTAGTTCCTGTTTGTTTGCATGGCCCCCCAGTTGGGCCTTTATCGATTCCACATTTCATAAATTTGCGTTGAGCAGAACTGAACGCATTGCCTGTCTGAGTCAAGCTGATAGTTGTTCAATAATTACAGGAATGATCCCCTGTTTATAGAACCCCAACGGTGGATATGGTACATTTTCACAAGGGTCAGTAATGCTGTTGTGACTGTTGCATAGCATTGTTTCTGTATTGGTAATATTGAACAGTATGACAAAAAGGGACAAGTGAAAACTGTTAAATTCCTATGTTTCAGACCAAACATCACCTGGAGACTCTAGTAGATGAGTTAAATGCTGGCCGACCACAGTGTCCAGTGGGACTGAACACTCTTGTGATTCCGCGCAAGCTAACTCTGAGCATGAGCGATGAAACTGTGAATGAAAAGCAGCAGCCGTACGTGTATTTGAACTGTGGTCATGTCCAGGGCCACCATGACTGGGGGCAAGATAAAGATTCAAAGGACAGGCGCTGCCCCATGTGTCTAGAGGTATGTATCCTTAAGGGCCAGAATAGGGGCTGTTAATAAAGTCTCATATTGGTGCACCATGTGGACAAAATGGTCGACTGTTTAGCAACAGTATTAATGAAAATAATACTAACAAGACAGGCAGTGTACATATAATGTAACACCGAGGTGCTTCATGCAACTATTGTTGCAGAGGAATAGCAATAAGTATTACATATTCTGGGTGCATCTAACCTGTGGTATCTAGCATGCAATGCACATGCACCATATTGTCATCTGTGGCCCATCCAGCCCTAAATATTTTTCCACATTATCTCAGAAATTGTGCAATTTTTGAGAAAGTTAGTGAACATAAAATGTGTGTTGTGATATTCTGTACAACTAATGGTGAGTTAATTACAGTCAGAAAACACAACTGTAATTGTATGCTAGATGATGGTATTTGTTAGCAAAGTAAATAACTGCATGTTTTGGCGTAAAGCGGCTATCTTCAAGTTATCACAATTAAAATTTTGCTGAAAGAGTTTCATATATATGTCTATATTGCATAGTGATGCAACATCAGTATGCAATATAGACATGTATACGACACTCTTTTAGCAAAATTGTAATTGTGATAACCTGAAGATAGCCGCTTTAGCCCAAAACATGTAGTTATTTACTTTGCTAACAAATACCATCATCTAGCATACAATTATAGTTGTGTTTTCTGACTGAAATTAACTCACCATTAATCTTTCAACACACAACAGGGATGACACACCTCAGAATTCTGTACAACTTTTATGTGAAAAACATAGTGATTCTAAGAAGAGTTGAGCAAGATACGCTCAGAAATGTATATTGATCTTTTATCTGAAATGTGCATTATTCTTGGTGACCACATGTTTGAAGATAATTTCAAGGTGGAAAAATCTGTGTTATGATGGCTGATAACTTAGGAAATGGGCGTCAATCAACCCGGAATAGAAAAAGTGGCCTGTTATATGATAAATCCTTCATTTTTTTGTGTGGAATACAGTGAAACCCCTGTTTTACATCATCATGTAGACCTTACTGAAAAATTGTAAAATAAGGAAAGTGTAAAATCAAGGAAAACAGAGAAAAACAGAAGATTTGTATTTCTTACTGCCTTGGTCATATTCATTATTAAAATCAAATTTATGTAGTACAGTTTGGGGGGCGACTATAACTTTAATATTTTTCAGAGCAGTAGTATCTCTTGGGTGTGCAGCACATTGATCCATGAAGGGCAGTATTTTTCTGTTTTTTGCCCCTCTCTGGTGTTCCAAGTACATAAGAAACTCCTCAAAAGTGACTGAAGTCATCCATGAATGGAATTTGCTGTGTATTTGGTGGGGATATTTTTTACATATCTGAAACGTTGCACTGTGTTCAGTCACCAGTGGAGATAATTTATCAGTACCATTATTGTTGCAACCTAGCAGAACAGTTGCCCTCTTTTTTGATTTTGTTCCACCATGGCAAGAATCACCTTTGTATGTCAGTGTCTTACTGGGCTGGAGATTATAGAAGAGTGCAGTTTCATTAACATTAAATATGTCCTTCGGCTTGTATCCATCTATTTTGGGCAATTATTCGCTTTTTCAGTCCATCACAGTTTCGGGATTTACAATGGCACTTTCTCCCAACATAGTCTGAATACCACGTTGTGTCATTTCTTAAAACAGTCGATCCATCTGTTTGAAGCCAGACAACAGTCGATAGTTAGATGAGCAGCTACGTGTAGAGCCTTGTCCTTAAGGTGGGGTCCATCAATGGATGCATTGGCGATATGGGCTTGCTTGAACCACGCTGAAAGAATGATTTCAAGTTCGTCCATTGGCAAAGTCTTCAGAGATTTGCGTTCTGTGATGACGCACATCGCAAGTGTCGTTTCTCAGTTTCAGACCATTTACTCACTGTCGTGTTGAATGTTGATACCAGCTAACCAAGCATTTCTGCTACATACACCCGAGTTCCCACGTGAGCATCAGCTTCGGCTGAAATTTATTATTCCATCTGTAGAAAACACTTTATGTTGTTTCTTCATTTTAACAATAAATGGAAAGTATCTGGCTTTACTCACGATGATCATTGAACACTAAACAATTCCACACTTGCTTTTTCTGCAAGAGTTCAAACAAAACTGGTATGGCTTGGCATGTCTTGTCTGTCTTGTTTCCAACATTTGCTTTATTGGCAGAATTCATTCTCGCAACAGAAGCAGCGCATGTTTTATTGGCTAATTTCCCTGGACCAATCATAACACTTGTTAGTCAGAAGCTTCACAAATGGAAATGTGCGTAAAATCGAGGAAGTTTCTGCCAGAGAGTCATCAAAACTTGAGTGTACAGTCATGGAGAATGCAAAAGTGAGGACACATAAATTCAGGGAAATGTTAACACTGTTTTTAAGGCCTTTCAGTCAATAAAGACTATAAATTTATAGTTCAAATTGAGGGAAAATATAAATTCATAGAACATAGAATTGAAGTTTCACTGTATTTGGGAAAGTAGCGGCATAGCAGTATAGTTAAATCTGAACTATTCATATCAGAGTTGAAATTCCAGAACCCATTATAGAAGATGTCTGGGTGATGGATATCAAAAAATAAGATGATGTAGCTCAAACTCTGTTCATTATACTGACATCCACTTTGCACCATTACAATGGAACCCCCCCCCCCAAAGTTTTCCTGACTGGTACCTGCCTTTGTAGATTCAATGTGGCACAACAAATATCCAGACAATATTAGCTGTCTCTCCTCATGTTTTGAAGTTTGCTGTGGGTTGCCATAGCCACATTATTCCTTATGTGGGCTTTCAGCTGCTGAAGGCCATCAGTTTACAGCTGGTAGACATTCTTCACATAACCCTATAAGCAAAAAATCTGATGGGGTCACATGACATAGGAGAGCAGTTAGTTTGTACTCCTTTGCTGTTCCATCCACCAGGCATCATGTGAGTGGAGTTATTCCTCACATTGTGGCTGTACAAAGGTGGTGTCCCATCTTGTTGGGAGACATTTCCAAATGGCTAATGGGGAAGCACATGAAGTTCCAGTAGAACGTTCCAATCACCGTTTTGTGCATTTACATGTTCGATTTGGCACTGTTCCGCTCCATTTCACACATGATATGATAGGTTGCCTCTGCTGTGAAGCACGCTGTGCCAAGGAAATTACATGTGATGTCAGTTGCCTCCAGCAAGCCTCTAGTGAAGTTTGTGCTTTTGTCTTGTTCATTTAGTTTCAGCACTTCAGGCAGCTGCATCTTGTAAGCTTTCAGACGGAGGCATTTGTGCAGAACATTGTGTACAGTTGAATGTCGAATTTGTAGTTGGGAGGCTGCATAACAGACTTAATTACACAGATTTTGCATGAAGGCTTCTGTGATGTTATCACAGCTTCTTCTGAGGTCCATGGATTTGCAAGAGGCTTTTCACATGGAATAAGTAATCCTTGATCTGTAGTCCCAAAACTACATTCTTTTGCCTGGGCTTGTGCAAAAACATCAGCTGGTGTTTGCATATGAGTGGAATATGGATATAAAGGGTGGGAGTTTGCCTTTGTAATAGTGCAAACTGGGCAAGCATGTAAGGAACATGTTCCTCAATGTGAATTTTCCTTTTTTGGATACTTGTCATCTAGACATTCTGTATATGTGCAATATAAACTTATTTTCTGACTGAACCTACTATATTATCCACATTCTACTTTCCCATTGATGAGCTTTATATATTAATACATGCATACACCATATGACACCTCCCCAGTTAACATTTTCCTGATAGAACACCGTTTGGTTTTTAATATCCATTCTTCATAGAATGTACATCTTGATAGATTGTTCTTTGGTCAATGTTTATGTAGTAAAAGTTCATATTAATGTACGAAAAATTCATTGCAACATTTTCAAGAGAACAGTGCAGGATAAGTTTCATTAAATTTCAAATACTGTGTATGTTGCTGCTTACAAACAGCTGTTTGTGAATAACCATATTGATCGTTTGGTGATTGGTAAGTGATGTAATAAGCATTTTACAAACATGACAGAAAAAACTGATACGAATATTGCCATCAATAACAACAAATTTTATTAGTCCAGTCAACACTTGCGACATGTTTCAAGTCATACTGACGGTCTTCAGGCATTACATACATGATATGTAGATCTCAAAATGAAATGCATTTATATTTGACTTGGGAGATCTCATAAGTTGTACAGGTCATATTAAATTTTATGCACATAGGTGCCAGACATGCGAACAGCACTGTAGAGGAAAACAGGGGCAATTTTCAACTGATTTTAAAAGAATACTTTTAAAAATAGTGTATACCAAGAAAACCCAATGTAAATAGTTGAGTTAACCTCACCTACGAATGCAAAACCTTAAAAGGTAGGGGTCAAACCCAATTAACAAGGATGATTTTGAAATAATACTAATAAAAGTAGGATATACCAAGAAAAGCCAGTGTAAGTATTTTGAATTAACTTCACCTGCAGAGGCATAGCATTAAAAAGTACGCATCAAACCCCACAAACAATGACGCACTACAAACCCTTTATTGTTTGTAAAAGCATTTACGGTTACGCACAGAATACATCTGGCAACGGAGTACTTAATTTACAGTATGGTTTTTAACAAATTTTTGACAGCTTTTACATAAATAAGAAGACAAAAAAAATAAAATGACGAATGGAAAATATAAAAATATGCATATTTTAGGTTCTACATAAAATTTAATATGACTTGTAGAATTTATGAAATACCACAAATTCTATATATATATGTGTGTGTGTGTGTGTGTGTGTGTGTATATATATATATATATATATGCATTTTATTTTGAGTTTTAAGTATTATGTATTTAATGCCTGAAGACGGTCAGTATGACTGGAGCATGTAACATGTGTTGACGGGACTAAGAAAATTTGTTGTGGTTGATAGCCATGCATATATCAGTTTTTAATGTGACGTACCTCAGCAGGATGAATTGCACAAAAATAAAAAAGCAGTGGTTTGTTACTTTTATATGGGCATTTTACTGTGTTTCAGTTGTGTGTTAGGAAATTGATTGGGGTCTTGGGTTGACATAACACATTATAATTTCTCCCATTTAAAATAATGGGAAAAGCTTCCAATTAATGTTTCCATGCAGAGAATTTGATTTTCAGGGACGGATTACTGACGTTAAGCAGGAGATACCTTTGTTCTCCTCCTCCTCCTCGTTGTTGTTGTTGTTGTTGTTGTTAGGAAATATAAGACTTGAAAGTTTATCCTTGTAGAACATTTATCTGTGTCTTCTGTAATTTATTTCTGTATCTCCCTGCCATAAACTTTATTTTTGGTATTTGTTTTGCAGGTGGGACCTGTGGTAAAATTGTGCATGGGAATTGAACCAGCATTTTATGTAGATGCTGGACCACCAACATTTGCTTTCAACCCTTGTGGTCACATGGCCACAGAGAAAACTGTCAAGTAAGTTGTTACTCATCTTATGTAACGTGAACCAACAAATGCACACTTTACAAATTAATGTGTTGATTCAATTCTTGGCATCTTCTTCATGTTGCGTACATCATGTGTTCATCATCAGGAAGACCATTTGTACATGCAGTTTTGTATGGTATGTTTTCTATACATTTGTGTAAGCAGTCTAGCAGGTGGAAGGATATGTTAGATACTGTATCGAGCATATCCTTCCACCTGCTATACTGCTTACATAAATGTATGGAAAACATACCATACAAAACTGCTTGTACAAATGGTCTTCCTGATGATGAACACATGATGTATGCAACATGTAGAAACATTAATTTGAAAAGTATGAATTTGTTGGTTTATGTTACAAGGTGGTTCAAATATGACTGAGGCTGATTTTGTTTTAAAACCATAATTGCTCATCACTCTAGCAACTCCCAGACAGGGCTGAACAGGTTCTAACCTGAGCAGGAGGGAGGGTGGAGGTTGTGGCTTCACTCTCTCAAGGTCGCACAGCTGCTGCGCAGTGCAGCTTGTTTACACACAAATCAGTCCCGGTCATATTTGAACCACCTTGTACATAATTGTATCACAATGCATGGTACAAAAAACATAAAATTATTGTTTTTCCCAAGGTGTATTTTATTATCTCAAATGTAATAATTAATTACTATTTGCTCTCCAGATACTGGGCCAATGTTGCAATTCCTCACGGCACCAATGGCATGGATGCAGTATGTCCCTTCTGTGCTACACCATTAGTTGGTTGTCCTGGCTATATCCGCCTTATCTTCCAAGATAATGTGGATTGAGAGTCTCACTTATGTTGCCCATTCTGGGTCTGTCTTACATTTGATTCTAGACTCACTGGGTCCATCTGCTGCATGATTACGTGGAGTCACATTTGGTATATGAGCTGTTCTCATTTGTTGCCTAATCTGGCATCATGAGCCCAGAAGAAATTGCACTACAATGCCTTAACAAGACAGCCTATAATAAAAAAACTAATGAAACATCATATGTCTGCCTTATTAGACTGATTTGAAATGGGAAGCAAGGTGTGAAGGCATAGTATCTTATTTTTGTTAACCACAAAAGATTGTGTCATTTTATAGAGTACCTTATGTGCTCTAGAAGCAACAATTCAGAGTAGTGTTTGGTTAATGTATTTGGAAGTTTTGCTTGGATTAATGATGGTAGATTATCACTGAGTCATGATAAGACTGTCTAGGTGTTAAGAAAGAGTAACAATACTAAGTGACTGGGTTAGAACAGAATTAAGAAGTGTTCTTGTATAAAAATGATAGAGGTCACTCTTTCAGGAATTGGGGGTTAAAGTGTTGGCATAGTGATATACAGATAGTCGATAGATGATCTCATAACATAGGCTGGGTGAATGTTTGTATTGGTGGTACATTGTGGAGTCCTGTGTGTGTTGTTTGGTTTGGTGCTGGAATTATGCTGTATCTTGTGTACCGCACTGCTGATAGCAGTGTTACTGTTTATATTTTCTTTTGGAGAAGCAGATGAAATTCTTTTAAATATTTTATTACTTACTAAGCAGGCATAAAGACCATGACATCTCACCTTTGCACTTAATAAAAGTAGCTTTATCAGATATAAGAATGAAATTAAGAAGAGGCTAGCAGCTTAGCCTAATTTACTAAAGGCTTCACAAAGGGTCTTCACAAATATTATAACGACAGATTCTAATTTGATTGAATACTTTAATACATACATTGTTGCAAGAGATAGAAAGTTGCTTTAATTGTACGTAACGTTGAATTGGCCCTGCCTTAGTAGTATTCATGAAACACACTGTATCGTCATGATTCCAAAAGACTGGAGGCAGTGACTGAAATATGATCTGCAAACCAAATTTGTAGCGGTAAACTTAAGCTGAAACCATTGAATTCAGTTGGTGGATGCTGTGCTGTAATATTATAGGTTAGACTTTCCTTTGATTTTAGGTTAACTTAAATGTGTTCCATCACACTTGGTTTTAATATATAATTTTATTGGTCATATTGGTCTTAGGATCCATCATGTTTTACCAAAATCTGAAGGACTGTACAGCAAAAAGAAATTCTTGAGACACAATGATCTGATGCATTGTGGAATGTGTTTTGAAATCCACTGTCTGCAGAAGGTGGAATATCCTGAAGTTATTAATTGTAGATATTGGTGTGCACCACCTTCCTGGAATTATTTTTATAGTCTTGTTTTGTTAAATTGCTCCGTTTTAAAATACACTAACACTTAATTGTTGCATAACTAGAGTCACCATCTTGTATTAATTCCACGTAAGTCTTTATTTACATTACTTCTGAGGTCAATAAAAATACAGTGAAACCCCCTCCAGGCTGCTACTATGAAGAAGTTTTTCCACACAAGATGTCAGAATAATTTAGTACCAACTTTTCTCATAAGACTGACATATTTGCTGCTTTTTTAATATTATGCTGCCTTGCTCCCAGTAGCTGGGCTTGTAATAACAGCTCCCTAGTGGGCTTAGGTAGCACCACCAACCAAGAAAACCCATTTTTCTTAATGTGCCCTAGTCCATTACAGTAAAAACACATTTCAGTGGTATTTGTTGGCACCTTGTTGTAGGTGTGAGATGAACAGACTTTTTTTTTGCATTGTCATGTTTGGGTTTTTGTGTTACCAGCATTCAGACTCCTTATCACATCTTCACACATAATGTCATCTGAATGTGAAAAATTTTGATCAGCCACAGCTAAACAGTCAGGGTTGGCAAAGTTACATTGGATTTGTTGGATGACAAACCCTAATGTAGGATGAGATGATATCTTCCAGCAGTGTTTGTGACATTGTCAGCTTGTGATGGTGAAATTGCAGTACTGAGGCAGACTCTTGAATATTGTCAGCATATGCCACAAATAACTCTCCTTGCACCGTAGCCTCCCATACCTTTCCTGTTGTACCTGTTGGTATAATTGCTTAAGCACAAAATATGCTAGAAGTTTGTGATCAGATTATTCAAGAGTTAAACCACCTTTTATGGTGGGCATTAATTTGACAGCTATAAAGCTTCCGAATAATGTGGGTATATGAATTTTAAACAACTGTATGATAGGCATTCAGCATATAGTATTGCATATGGTAATCACTTTAGATCGTAGGCTGTGACTGAGATGGATATGAAAAGACTGATACATGGGAGAGGAAAAATATTAAGAAGGATATATGGACTGGCGGTAGAGCAATTGATATGGAGAATAAGAACTAATCAGGAATTGAGGGAGCTATATACAGATCTAGACATATTAGCAGATATTTTAAGAAGAGGTTGGAGTGGATTGGACACATGGTAAGAATGGATCAGGGAGGGGCAGTTAGGAAATCTGACTGTAAAGTGGGGGGAAGTAGAACAAGGAGAAGACCTAGATTGAGATGACTGGAAGATGTGGAGAAGGGTATATTGGAGATAAAGTTTGTGAGATGGGAACAGAAGGCTGGGCATTTGTAATCAAGGAGGGCAAGGCTCTCAGAGGGCTGCAGAGCCAAGGAGTCTGTAGTAAGTAATTGTGTTTGCAAGAAATTTGAGCAAGCAGTTGGCATGAAGTCCATAAACCCTTGGGATATTTTTCAACAAGCTTACTAATGGATGTAGCAGTGCTTTAAACAACTGGAAGTTAAAAGGTAAGCCCCCCCCCCCCACAACCCCATGACCCACGCCTGTAATTCCTCAACATGTGACTTCACCATGGGGTTAGGCTAGAGTAAGTATGTTGTGTTCCTTCATGTACTAACATATATCCTGTAACCCTCAGACCAGTACCATTGCACTGTACATGACATCACATTCCACTTGCAGTGCAATGTATTCCTATACATGCATTTCATGGCATTTATGTAATCCAAGACCACAAGCATGAGTATCATGAAGCACATTGTAACTGTAACCATTTTACTTTAATTTCAAGAATTTTTATATGTCCTGTGTGCAGGATTTGTATACCTTTTGTATTTATTGTCAATTGTGTACGTGTATACAATTTCCGTCCCGTAGAGTCATGCATTCATTATTCAGCTTGCGAAGAGCATGGCTACTACATCAAAAACTGGCATAAAACTAAGCCTCTGTCCATTCAAGAAAAGCCGTAATTGTTAACTTGGTGGTTGCTACCTAAAACGTTGCACTTGAGAGTAATCACTGATATCAGCTTGATGCCTGTAGTTAAAGAGCTGAGCTGTGAAGAAAGGGAAAATGCCAATGTGTAAAAAGGTACAATAAGTATTTATGGACTAGTTCTTGCACAGATGGTTTGTTAACCTACCACTTGTGCTTGTAAAAGTAGATGTCTTATGTTAAAGAATGTCTTGAAAGCATTGAAGAAGGTGAGATTTAAAAGTGTGGTTTTTATTATGACAGTGGGTCATTTAAGTGCAGAATTTATATTGACTAAAGATCTGGTAAGCCATTCCCAGTGGCCACGCCGTCTGAGACATAGGTCAGCTGCCGCTCGTCTGCTGGAGATTGTGGGTTCGAATCCCACCAGGGGCAAGGACGTTTATCTGTTGCAAGTGTTGTGTTTGTTGTCAGGTAGAGGTCTCTGCGACGAGCTGATCACTCGTCCAGAGGGGTCCTGCTGACTGTGGTGTGTTGTCATGTGTAATCTAGAAACCTGGCGAATTAGGAGGCCCTGGCCCACTGGGAGCTATTGCACCAAAAACAAACAAACAGTGATCTGGTAGAGTGAATGTAAGTTTAATTATATAATTTGACAAAATGATGCTTGCAGGCTTACCCTTCTGAAACATTTTCTCTTTTCATGGGTTGTGATTTGTCGTGTTTTTCCAAAGATGTCAGAAGAGGGTTTCACTGTATTCCCCCATACACAGATCTTGATTTTATATTTGGGAGCAAGAAGGCCGGTGGTATAGTGGAAGATTGCATTTATGTGGCATGAAGGTGCTGTTAAATTAAATCAGTTGATGTGCAAGAAACTTGGTAAATAAAAGATATTGTGTCAGTTTAACAAGTAGTGCTGAAGGATGGAAAGTTTGTAAATGGGTGCAGGTGGTGAAATTGTCCTGAAAACTTGTAATGATGCACTCGTGAACAGAACAGTTGCAGTGTGAGATCTGAGGTTCTCAGGCAGTGTTAATGGCTGCTCAAATCTTCTGAGCAATGAAACTGTGGTGATAGCTAAATGTTGGAGGAATTTGCTGCTCCCATCATTATGGTAGTCCAAGGAAGGTGATGGATGCCCTGCAGATGGAGGCAGCCAGTTTCTTCAGAGTGTTTGCCAATTGACACAGCATCATATGTCTGAAGACTAGGACGTTTAATAAAGTTTCAGTTGTCTTCTCATGTTTAGGTACACACATTGCTATGATAAGTCACCCTACCAAGCAGTGTGTTTTCCAAGAAATGGAAATTAGAAGTGTCAGGAACCCACTGTGAGTATGAGGATTTTGATTACAGTTGGAAAGTGGGAATATAGCACACAAACCTCCACCAAATGAACTGCTGTATTTTTCTGTTTAAAAGCAACCCCATTATGTACTGCTGTTAAACATGGTGATGATACATGCTATGTTGGACACACATGCATAACTGCATATAAGCATAAGCGTGAACTGCTGTCATCACAGTAGATGTTCTGTGTGCAAGTGCTTGAGCCTGAATCTACCTGAGCTGATGGTATGACCTCAAGGCCACTGATTGCTCATAATGTACGTGCACCCTTTCACTCTGCAGTGTTACAGGTCCACTTCTGGAGACAAGGCATTACAGGTAGCTACAACATAGAGTGGCAGAAAGCTGTGAGGTGCTGTAGTGTAATGGGGACAGTAGAAAAATTCATGCTCAGTGCTTCTGGTGAAAATTCATTATAAACTGTGTATGCCCAGATAGTGACACCAAAGTGACGTGACTACAGAAATAAATGAAGTGCCCATGGCAGGTGCATTGCACACAATATCACCTCATAGAATTGTTTTTGTTCATATGCTGTGTATGTACCTGGAAATGGGGTTTATCTGCCATTTACATTGATATAAACTCTACATCTTGTGCTAAGCCACTGTGAAAGTGTGTTCAGTGATTTTTTTCCCTGTATCAGTGAACTGGTTGGAAAATCTGTTTAAAGCACTATATAGTTAAGGTTTTCTGTGCATTTTGCAAAAACTAAAATATGCCGTTTGCATCACGACATAGATGTATATGTTGCACATGGCTAGAATGTACAAACAAAGTGTGTATATAAATGAGTTATGGTATTTCTTAGTAGTTCCACATTGACTGCTTCATGCCCTTGTTCCACAAACAACCAATAAAAACTGCTGTTTTAATTGTGAAGTGACTTTCAGGCATTAAAAGTGATAAAGGGGCACAAAGAGTGAGGATCTAACACTGTTTCATATTGAGTTTTCTATTTATTGTATGGTTTTAACAGTAGTTCTGAATGTAGATGGATCAGTAACAGTTGAACATTACATCACTGTAAAATAACTGATTGCCAAGAGAACTGGTATATCTGTAACATGTCCCAAGTCTTGCTCTGGATGGTCAACCCTAAAATTCAGTACTAAAGTGCTATTCCGTTGCAGTTGTCCCATAGCTGCATCTGTGGGACACAATATTAGAACTAGAACTGAGCACCTTGGGCGCACTCGCATTTGACACACTTCTGAAAGCCAGTGTGTGAGTGGGTAAGCAAGTCTGGCTGCAAAATCTGGTCAGTTCTTGTGGAATTGTAGTAGATGAATTTGTATTGGGATTTTTATGAAGTATCATTTTCCCAACATTTGATTCCATCATTCTCACATATCATTCAATTGTTAGGAACATTAGTAACATTAGTTGATAGAATACTGATGATTATACTGTCATCCCCTGCCCTTAAGTCCAGCCATAAGCTGATGGTAACTGGCATTAGAATATAGAGCACAGTTTATTTTTGTTATGCAAGAAGATGTAAATACTTGACCAATTTATCCATAACTTTCCTTTAGAGGGTACAGTAAATTAATTCGTGAGTACAGAATTAAAGAGGAATTAAAAGTTAATCCAAATCATAATGAATATAATAACTGAGATCTGAGTATCGTACAAATATGTGAGCTTGAAGAATGCACCTGCAGTTCCACTGCATGTGGGTAAGGTACTTGCAGCACATACCCAGGTGATGCATTCCAAACCACAGCCCTCAGGGTCATTTCTTACAGCAGCTTTGTATCTGTTTGCCACCACACCTTCCAGTTTGTTACATTTAGACTACCATGTTATGTGCTACATTTCAAAACACAAGGTGTTAAACTGAAATTATTTTTTAATACTGTACTGTACCCATCATTATGTGACAGCTGTGCTTAACCTTTTGACGCCTAATGTCAACTATAGTGGTCGTACTGCACCGCTAACCTCTAAAGTTGCATTTTATATATTTATTCAACAAATATAGGTACTGAATATTTTAAACATGTTATATACTCTCCGTTTTTTTTTCTCTTCAAAATG
>Ga0123352_10007645_pt1 | contig 16715 bp, 15 predicted proteins | sample TergutLab28metaG_FD_89700 | JGI IMG/M metagenome (GOLD analysis project Ga0123352, IMG submission 89700) | Labiotermes labralis P1 segment gut microbial communities from Petit-Saut dam, French Guiana - Lab288 P1 | ecosystem: Host-associated > Arthropoda: Insects > Digestive system > Gut ... | reverse complement strand
TATTTTTTTTGTTTTTAAATTAGTTTTAAAATTTATTTTTTTTTTTTTTTTTTTTTTTTTTTTTTTTAATAAAATTACTGTGTTGTTCATGTGTTACTGTATTAGGGAACAAACTTTTGAATAATGTGATGGTCTAATGAAAACGTGTTTTTAAGAACATAAAATTATTTAAAAATTTGTTCCCAAAAAAAAAAAAAAAAAAAAAAAACAAAAATTTTATTAAAAAAAAAAAAAAAAAAATCAAAATATACTAAATGCATTTTAAATCTAATTTAAACTCTACAAATATAAATAAATACAAGTTTTATTGTACTATCTCAAATGACTAAGGAAATAATGTTGTAGGCTTTGCATGGACCAGACATATTGGGACATGATGCAACTAACCATACAGCAAAAAGAACATGCAGCCCAGCTGCTGTGATGCAAGGGCATTATGTAAGTTAGTTTTCAACTGATTTTCGGTAACCTGTGATGTACGTTCTCTCCTTATCATTCAAAGACTGCCTCTGCAACTGTGAAAATTAATTAATACATGCAAGCCAGGAGTGCATGCATGTTTCAGTCTGCAAAAAACAGACATCACACAACACTCACACATCAGGTTATTCAATCAGCTGAAAAAAACTAAATGCTAGTAATGTTTCAGATCTCAATGTGCGATGACAACAGATACTGATGACTAGTTTTTGTCATTTGATTAAAAAAGACCAACACGATGCACTTTTCTTTCTTTATTCAAGTTCTATCCTCTACATGTTTCGAATTGAGTTAACTATTCATCATCAGGAGGCATATACTGTATATGCAGCATATGCTATTTCCCATGTGGTCCATCTTCAGGGGTCAGGGGTCAAGCATAACATCCCAGAAGATCAAAGGCCTCTAGTATGGAAAACCTTTGGTGACAGCTTTGTTTAGGGTCAAAGAATTGTTGAAGTTCTTCAACATTGTAGAGAAAGTTAAGGTAGTGCTGTGGCAAAGTGAATCTTGTGGTTTTTGGATTTTCATTACTGGAAACAGCTGTATTACCACCTATAATTTATGACATCATAGAGAATTCTCCAGCAGATGAAAGTGGAGACGAAAGTGTACATCCCCAGAGTTGTTGCTATGGAATTCTTTGACCCAAGCAAAGATGCCACCAAAGGTTTGCTATAGTAAGAGGCCTTTGATCTTCTGGGACGGTATGCTTGACCCCTGACCCCTGATGATGGACCACATTGTACATACCATATGCTGCATATATAGTAGTAAATGCCTCCTGATGATGAATAGTTAGTCTAGTTGAACCATGTAAAGGACAGAACTGTCGAATAAATTAAGAAAGAAAAGTGCACCTTGTTGGTCTTTATTAAGCAAGTATATCGTGATACACGGTCCAGAGAATGTGAAATTAGTTTTTGTCACTTTGCAATGAACACATAAAAGTTTTCACATTGACATACAGAAGTTAATGGAGCGAGCAAGGACGGCTAAGAGGTCTGGTTGCAGCACTAAGCGGATCAACAAAGCAATCTGAAAATGCAGCCGGCCATGTAACATGGTTGGCAAGGAGATGATGCACAAACGAATGCGTGAAGTTACAGTTTGCACGTAACACAGCGGAACGTTCACTGCAGTTCCATTCCATTAGACAGTGGGAGGCGCAGACTGCAGGAGGACTGCCACGTTGCTATTGCAGTAAGATCATGCTTGGGCTTCGAGCATCCGTTCGTTAGCATCTGATAACAGAAGCTACATCCGGCCGGACACATCGCCACCAACAAACGCATTGACGGACATATGTTGGCATTGTGTTAGTCTTCACTGTTTCAGCACTGACAAGGAAAGGCCTGCTTCTATTCTAAAACACATAGCTACAAATAGTTACAGACTAAGATTGCTTACAATTTTTTGTTTAAAAAAAAAGACATGACAGTAGTTTTTATAACACTTCATCACACACAGTGTACTGTAGTACAGTCTGTAACTCATAGTTAATGTAATGGTCTGGTTTCATCAGAAAATTGAAACAAAAACACGAGTTGTCGGAGAATTCTGAAGTAAACAACCAAATGTTTAATCAGGTCACCATCAGTAGCCTAACAAAACAAGTGATTATTCCTGCCTTCTGTTCAGTATTAATCACTCAGCTTTGTGAAATTCTCATCACAAATAACATTAATAAAGATGTTTAAATTTATATATATATATATATAATTATATATATATATTTATATATGTTTCTTGTGTTAAAGCTAACAAGTTTTTTTTTTTTCTTTATGTTGCTGGTTTCAAAAGTATTCACACATAGCCCAACTTATATGGCAGACACATCTTTGACTAATTACACCAGCTCTTGCAACAGTAACCAATGCCGTCCAAGTCACTGTGTGACAAATGTCACTGACCGACACCAAACATGACAAAGAATAGGCCAGAAAACTTCCCTCAAGTCATGAGAACATGAGTTGAGTCAGTTCCAAGTGTGTAATATACATGCAGTACAACGAGCATATGTAGTCACTGGTTGTGATCATGTAACAGGAAATTTGACTCCCAATGTTATTTCACGTCACTATGTGATAAGTCACTATGACTAATAACATTATGCATGAAGATGCATTTGTCACTAACGACTAGATTTTGACAGTCAGCACTGTGTGGTAATCATATAATGCAGGGGAAGTATCCCTAGTTCATGTCTGTGTGTGTGTGTGTGTGTGTGTGTGTGTGTATGTGTGTGTATACATATATATATATATATGTATATATATTTGCAGATTTACTTCAGTATCCATTTCTGGTGTAAATCCACAAGCTGGGACCGATGTTGTATATGAGAGAAGTTTGCTTGTACATGATACAATTACATACTTCTCTATCTATCTTCTATTTAAAATGTAATTACACTTTTTAAAATGTTAAGTTTGTACACACATCTAAAAAGTTGTGTTCATTTGCACATTTACAATAATGTATTTTATCATATATCTATGTGGATGATGTTGCTTTCACCTCCTTCGAACACGTTAAGGTTATACCTCATGTACGGTATTCTGAAAACACAGCTAAATAATATGATGCGCAATGTATCAACAACTGCGACAACAATTGAAACAACAATGACAACAACAAACACCCGTAAATATCTCCAGACTAACACAACAAACACACATTTTTACAACAAAAGGGAGGACAAATTTTATGTAACATTACGTACATCATATTTTGTTGCCGCTCCACATTACGAGCGACAGTAGGCCTCGGCAAAAATTCTTGCCACGCAAAAATGGAAGCTTAGAACCGTGCATGATACATAATAACAATCTCATTTTCTCACACACGCATACATTCATACTTTTTTTTTTGTTACATCTTGTCAGTGTGCTTGATGGTTTGTCCACATGGGCACCAAATTCACTTCACACTACGCGACACATTCTGCCCCTTTCATTAACATCGTATACAGCTTCATACAATACGTTACTTACATAATGGACAATATTCTAGGAGCATACTTTACAACAGATTCTGAGATATCACTGTGCATTCAGTGATCTGACCAGACATTTAATCTCATTAAGTATGCAATTGTACTACGACAATTTTGTTTTTGGCCGGCTGGCCAGTTGAAATACTGACCACAATACTACCACGAATTAAGTTGCTCAACTCAATTCAGTGTCCTTGGGAGATGCATCAACAGAAATATCATTATTCAAAAAACAGTTTCTTTATAACAGATATCTTATGCAGAGAACTTCTTAACTGTTTATAAATTATGGTTATACATACACTTACTGTTCATCTAACTGGTTTACATATATATAAAATGCTTACAATGACTGCACTAAATCTGACATAAACACTGCAGTACACACTCAAGGGTTAGACATGGGTTTTTGGCTTTACAGAGGAAACTGTTGAGACGCAACAACATTCTATGCTACAGTTAGTTCTAACCTAGGGTATTAGGCAGCCATTGTATTTACAGGCATTAGGCAGCCATGTTGTCATGGTGACATTACTGTTGCACGTATAGGCAGCCATCTCACTTCAGCAGCTGTGCGCTTGTTGCCATGGCAATTAATAGTTAGGCAGTAGTCATGGGAACATGCCACCACTACTGTGAGAGCTAGTGACTGGTGAAGTTAGGACCAAATGACTGCACTAGCACTTGACTCCTTTAGGCTGTGGGTTTATCTGCCTGATACCGTCCTGGGTTGTAGTCAGGATTTACAAATGAAAAGCCCTTGAATTCTTCTTGGTTTATAGCACGAACGACATCTGCATTAACGGGCGTTAGCACTGGTTCTTCTTTTGTAAATTCAGCATCAAAGTTCATTGCATCCTTTTTACTTTTCTGTAATGACCAAAAGAAATTAGAAAAGCATTACTTGCTTTAATATTTCCAAACCATGCAGATGAGAGAATTATACTACACACTGACCATGCACTGCCACACACTACAGGTTCACAATATGTTATTACACATCTCTGTCCCAAGTCACAATATGGCCACTAGCCCAGACATACTGCAAGATTTAATTGCCTATCACAAGATTAAAGAGAAAGTTAACAATCTTACACAGTACTTGCTGCACAAGACATTTTTAAATGGACCAGCAAAAAACAAATTTTTTTAGCACAAAACTCAGTGTAATGAAAATAAAAAACAATAGGTACATTTATGAGTTCCAGTTTTGTATTTTGACCACAATGAGTTATTTCACAATATTTCAATTATAAAGCTCATAACTGTATACTCTCAGGGTAACATGGATATATAGCTGCTCTGGTGCTGCAGAAAAGTTCACAGTGTGCAAGCCATAATGGACCACCAAAGTAAAACAATTCCAAAGTCATCCGTTGTTGACACAGATGCACTTTCCTCATGTACTGTCACTTGTGTCCTCTGCCCAAGGACTCTCACTACACAGCCTTCAGTGCTCATAAAGTCACAACACATCATCATCTGCTGCAACAAAACTTTCAACACTACACCTTACAGTGAAACACTGTAAGCATGTCCACAATCTACATCATGAAGTGGATAATGGTTATAAAGCGTTTTAAACAAACTGATTAAAAAATTTTCGTTGTAAAAAAAACCCCAAAAACATAAACTTATAAAGCAGGAGAACATTTTATATGAGAACATTACATTTGGGAAAACTGACAGTTATTCCTTTTGGAGCTTTGGTGGGACATAACAAGTCTGACTTCTTACATGGGAAAACTCTGTACCTGGAGAAAACTCTATAATGCGTGGTATTACGTTTCTGATATGGAAAATTAAAGTTACAATAAAAAAAAAATGTGTTTTGCCTCTTAAAAACACACTGCTATATAAAAAACTGTTCATGAAAGTGACAGGCATTTCAGATATGCTTATAATATGTAGGACTTAAAAACATTCCAATGCTTCTATGGAGTTCACATCCCTCCACATGCTCACCCATTAATTCATATACCTAATTACCATAAACAATTTAGAAACTATTTGAATGAAATTCAGATACTTTCCATAGAGGGGGATGGGGAGATGGAGCTAAATAAAAGAATTAAGAATATGTACATAGTTAAATAAATAAAAATGTAGTAAAGGTGAAAAAGAATTCACCTCCTGTTGGGAAATGCTGTTCAGGTACAAATATGGGACCTTTTATCTGGAGTCCCAGCATCCAGAACTCTCTGTTATGGAATTATGTTCCAGAATAAACAAATTTAAAATATCTACACATACTTCTAGAGCCAGCACTGCATCTGCATTATGTTTTGATGACATTTCTCCGGATGATGCTGTGTAACTCACATTAACTAAATCAAAATTACCTTCCATCTGAAGGCAAAACAGTTATTATCGTGCTTTTTTGTAACCTTTAGATGTGTTTTATCATGTATATTCTAGGCATGGTGCTCCAGTTACTATAAAACACCCTGTCCAAAGAGCTCCAAGATCCACGTGTTCTGGACAAAAGATGTGAAAACTGTACAAACTTATACCCCCCCCCGCAATAATATATAAATCAGATGAAAATTAATAAATCAGCGTACCTCAAACCAGTAGAATATTCCAACTCTCCACGCATATTTATTTATTTGGTACCAAACATTACACACATACACACACACACACACACACACACACAAAACATGAGGTGTGATGCTCCAAACGCCAAATATTAAGTAACTGTTGCTCTGATGCAGCCCCCCTTTAAATGCTGGTCCTCTGCAGATCACTATGGGCATTTAATTCCGGCACCAAATGGTTAAGTCCTGTGTAAACATTTCATCCAACTTCCACCATAGGTTTCATCCATTAATTCCATCTCTTCCAGGATTACATGCAATGTGACATATTTACGAATACTTAATGAAATTCTAGGGCTTCGCTTATACTGCACTGCAGACTTCTGTTGTCTTCATCCTCATACAGCTGAAGAAAGCCAGCTCTTCTACTGTGTAAGGACCAAGACAGCACATTTGTATGAAACGCTGGCAACCACACACCAGGTGGGAGCGAAAAAAAGAACTTCATTTTCAACCCCGATTCATACGAGTGACTTGTGTTTCTTTCTTCTAATTTCCAATGCAAAATCCCTGCATAAGGTCAATGATACAAAAATGGAATGACCCTTCCCACACAGTTCTATATTAAGAAACAAATATGGCAGACAGCCGACCCTATATAAAACTGTAAACACGCTTTTCATTTTAAATAAACTGAAATGAGAAACTAGATTCTCAAACAAGCCAAAAAATTTCAATCACCATGAGTAGAATATAACCAATGAACAATACTGACACAAATTTCGTAATTCAGAATACTCCGAATTCTTATACCAAATTAAAAGACACTTTCTCACCACACTATCTACTTCCACACAGGTGCTAGCCACGTGGCTATCAAATGACCAAATACACTCATATCCACGTGCTTTGCCATGGCCTTTTGTTTCTGTGTTCTTAGATCAAATGAAGCATTCATTTCACATACCAGAGTGCTACCATTTGGCTCTGCTATGCTTTCATATGCACAATGCTCAAATGCTCTCCTGTTTCTTCAGTCTCAACTTCTTCCTCACAAAGAACAGGCTCTCTCACCCTCTATTGTAACAATCAACCAAACGGATTGCCATCACTTTTGAATTATCATCAATTGTTGTTTATGACTATTGTTGACGTGGGTGTTACTAAATCACTCACATGAAGCACATTATATAAGGCAGATGCTCAACTTCTTTTTGGGCCATAATATTCCTGTGCCAATCCATGGACTCTGTAATCAGCTGTTTCTCTATTCTCAGAGCAACCAAGCAGAGTGCTGCCATCAGCTTATGCTTTTTAGTGCATCCACAAAACTGTGAAAGGCTTTGTCACATATGCTCATCTGTCTGTCTGCCTGTCCGTCTGTCCACATACAACAACTCAGCTTCTTCTGGACGGATTTTCATGAAATTTGATATTTGAGTCTTTTTCAGAAGTCTGTTGGGGGAAAATCCAAGTTACATCAAAATCTGACTAGAATAATGAGTACTTTGCATGAAGCTCATTGTACATTTTTTATCATGCCGCCCAAATCTCCTTAGAATGAGAAATGTTTCCGACAAAAGTTGCAGAAAAAATCACAACCCATTTTTTTGTCAATAACCCTTTTTTTAACTGTATCATTTATGAGATAATGTGGAAAAATCACGCAAGCCACAGGTGACAATATGGTGCATGCACATTGCATGCTGGATACCTAAGGCCATGGACACACAGCAGTAATAAGTAATAATTATTGCTTTTCCCACTGCAACAATGGTTGTACATATGTGTCTCAATGTTACATTACACACACACTGCCTGTCTTGTTTAGTATCATATGCTCAAGGCTCAAGAGCGTCTTCAGGCACAGCTCACATATCACAGAGAACACGAGGGCTGTCCAGAATGTATCCGGCCATTTTGAATATCTCGAGAACCGGGTGCGTGGCCTTCACGTAACTTGGCAGCCAGTCAGAGGAGACCTTACTGTGCATCTGTGAACAGTCACCCTACCGTAGGGCTAATCAGTTGGCAGTGAGACACCGTTGAATGAGTTTGTGTACTGTGTGACCATCGCACTCACAAATCTCCTCCCTTTCAACGGTGATTTTAGCTTTGGGAAAAGCCGTAAGTCACACGGAGCCAAATCTTGGCTGTAGGGGGGGCTGACAGACCTGGATGATGTGATGCTTTGCCAAGAAAGCCTGCACAAGAGCTGTCGAATGGGCAGGTGCATTGTCATGATGAAGCTGATCTGCTCGCTCTGTCATTGTGAATGTGAAAGTCACACAGAACACAAGCTCAATCAACGGCATCTCACTACTGACCAACTAGCCCCACAAGAGAGTGACTGTTCATGGATGCACAGTAAGGTCTCCTCGGACTGGCTGCCAGGTTACATCAAGGCCATGCGACCAGTTCTCAAGATATTCAAAATCGCCAGATACTTTCCAGACAGCCCTCGTACACACTGTTTCTATCATAACTGTTTTTTTGGCCTTTTCCATCACAGTGCTGCCATCTAGTTGCTTGCTTTGGCCTCAGTGCATACCTCACAGAGAACATGAAACCCAGTACCAAAGGTCTGCTATAGCAAACAGGGTGTAAAAGTATGTACACAAGTATGCACACCTCACAAAGTACACACAACTCAGTAAAAATGGTTACAATGGAAACCAGAGTGTGAATGTCAATTGTTCTATTGGTCACACACACACACAATCAAGATCACGTTCCATTATTTTATGAAAGCATTCTTGCTAAATACGGTTAGTTCCCCATTTAAATGATAATTTTAATGGCAAATCCTTATGACTAAAAATAAATATAAAATGCACACTACTTACAATCTTTGGTTTGAATGGCGGCTTTACACGTCTCGCCTCAAGAGCTTCCCAATCCATATCGCGAAAGAATGGGTGATTTCTGATAGCCTCCTCTGTGCCATGAGCTGCCACACAGCCCAAACGTTTGGCAGGATTCTTTGTCATGAACTGCCAGTAACAACAAATATTTAAGCTATTTACACTCCAGCTGTGACCCTCAAGACTGCTGCAAGTTTGTCAATAAACTGTCCACAAATGATTAGGCTTGTGCTAATGTACAGTTTCAGCAGCAAGTTTTGTAGCAACATTCAGAGCATACTGTTGGCATGCAGTGTCAGTGTGAATTTTCCAGTACTGGTTCAGGGAATCAACAACGGTATTATTAACATACAAGTAACATAAACCAAAGTGAAGTACATTAAACTGCCACAAAGACATATTACAGGAGGAGCAGAGATACAGCTCCACTCATTCTTAACCTCAGCAATTAAATTAACCCTTTAACGCCGAATGACTTATATATATGTCACAAACTGTGTGTCGAAGTTTGGGGCAATTTTGTTCACTCCTATTCAGTTGAATACTGTGGCTTGCAATGCTTCAGGACCCTTGAAGGTCAGGTTTTCATTCAGGAGCCAGAATGTATCCCCTCCACCTCCTAAACCCCTCCACAAACACTAATATATATGTTCACACTTCTCATAACTGCAAATTTTTCCCAGCTGACAAATACGGTTCTGCCACTGCTTGCTATGGTTATCGCTTGTTCTGGAGTTAACTGTGGGTTGAAATATAAACACTGGCCTATGAAGCAAAAACTCTTTCTTGACCAGAAAGGTTGTCAAGTGGCATACTGTACCCATATAATTCAGAAAAAAGTAATGCTCAAAAATTGGAGATACCCACAAATATCGATATTTACAGCTACAGAATGGCCAACAGATGTGCCTCTTGTAGTGCTTGGGTAATCTGTGGGGTAGTAACATGCAACACAGCTGTCAATCTACTAAAAACTTCTTGGCACCCCGAATAGCTGGAATTCATACAGCTATCACATCGTAGCTTTAGATCTGTTTTGCTCTCACTGTAGAAGACACTCATATCTAAAACCCAGTCATATAGAGGAGTGTAAATAAGGCAGACCATTGTAGGTGTCTATTGCAATGGCGGGGTAAAAAATAAAACTTGACAAGGACGCCATTAGAGAAATTTTGGTTGCTGACACTGACTCTGAATCAAGTTCTGAAACTAATGATTTTGAAGACTATTTGGAGGAGGAAGAAGAAGTGGATCAACAACAACAACAACAACAGCAAGCCTCAGCAGAAATCGAAACAGGCTGCAACAAGTGGTGGATTACCAACCTGGGGACCACCTCAAGGAAGGAACACAAACATTCATCCTTTTGTCAGTCCAGCAAAAGGTGTGAAGAAAAGTGAGGTTTCACACACCAACAAAGACAGCTCACCACTGTCTGTGTTGACGTTGTTTTTCACAGAAATTTTTTATCTGCTGGTTGAACAGACCAACATGTACTACCAGCAAACACTTAGACAGACAAGCTGGACCTAGCCACCGACTGCCTGACATTACGTTGCTGGACATGATGACTTTCGTTGCCTTGGCTCTGCAGATGGGACACGAATTGAAAGACACTACATGACTACTGGTCAAGAGACAGCTACACAATCTGTTTTACGGAGATACCATGACACGAGACAGATTTTTACACACACTGCATTTTCTGTATTTTGCAGACAATTCACGGACTTGACGAAGGTGAAGAATATGATCCACTATGGAAACTAGGGACTGTCTTTGACAAGCTGAACGAGACTTATGCTAAATTCTATAACCCCTCGGAGCATTTGGCAGTGGACAACGTAATTGCAAAATTCAAGGGCAGAGTTACTTTCAGGCAGTACATTCCAAAGAAAAGAAAACTTTTGGCATCAAAATTTACAAACCCTGTGATGAATCAGGGTATACATATGACATGAGAGTGTACTTGGGTAGAGACACACACTCCGCCACTTACGACATGACTGCAACACACACGACTGTTAGACACTTGACTAGCAGAGTTAAAGGCTTAGGATACAAAATATTTATGGACAATTTCTTTTCATCCCCAAGACTTTTCCATGACTTGAACAGACATAAAATAAATTCATGTGGGACAGTGCGGCCCAACAGAAGAGACATGCTCCATGACTTTGGACCAAAACAACTGAAATTGAAAAGGGATGACATAAGGGTGAGGACTAGGGGAGGTTTGACCGCATTAGTTTGGAAGGACAGACGAGAAGTTTACATGCTGACTAATCATGGACCCACCACCAGCAGAAGGAAATTTTTGTGACAACAGCAACCACCCCATGAAACCTCACATCGTGGAACACTACAACTGGCACATGGGTTACGTGAACAATTCTGATTGTATGGCTTACAGCTACTCGATGAGCCGACGTACTTTCAAGTGAATCATGAAATTATTTTTCTACTTTCTGGATCTGACAGTACTCAACAGTTGGATTCTGTTATCTTCATGTGGGGCTAAATGTACCCACTGAGATTTCAGGCTCCTTCTGTTGAGGAATTTGATTGAGGAAGCTGGAAACAGCCAAGACTGCCCCACCCCCAGATTGGTTGGAAGACCATGTTTGGGCGTAAAACATGTTTTGCGACTCGAGAGTCGCCATAACAAGCACTGGCCAGTGAAATTGTCAACCAAACTCCGCTGCCATCTGTGTTCTTCTTGCGGCCAAAAAAAGGGCACAATGTATAAATGCGCCAGATGTGATGTGGGCCTGTGCGTGGTGCCTTGTTTCGAGGACTATCACACATAAGTAAATCTCTAAATCACCCTCTTTGTGAATATTGTATGTCGTGATAAAACAGTGATCCAAGGTGCCACAGACCTTCTGCAGCAACCAGAATTATGTGAGTAATGAACTATTTACACCACATTTTATATAATGCATGCGATTCACAGGCCTAAATTTATTACAACAATAGATGAACATTTTTTTCCAGATGAACCAATCCGTAAGCAGAATGCAAAATTTTATTTCATTAAATTTGAAGGAAAAGTCTATGAGATATGCTTTTTTCCCCTAAGAATTAGCATTAAAATTTAAAAGTCCCAGTAAAAAATTCCAGCAGGCAGCGTTGCTCGGAGGGATTTAATTCCAGCGTCAAAGGGTTAATACAGTGTACAGAACTCTTAATTCATCAGTTCTGCTGTTAACGACACTCACCCCTTTCAGTATGGATACAGCCTCTTTAGTTAGCCACACTGGGTACAACACATCGTCATGTAGGATCGACTCAAAGAGATCATCTTCGTTGTCGGCCTCAAAAGGGGGTTGCCCAGCCATCATTTCATACATGAGAACTCCTAATGCCCACCAGTCCACGCTTGGCCCATAGTCCAACTCCTGAAGTATCTACGCAGCATCGGACAAAATTCACTATTTATACCTGCTCAATATCAACAATAAATCTAAAAAAGATAAAGAAAACTCACTTAATATCAGAACCATATTAATAAACAAAATATATAGCAATTTCCAAACATATCGCCACCAACAAATGCACTGTTCTATATATTGCGTATTTTCATGTTAATTTGCGCCTACATGTTTCGGCATAATCGCCGCATTAGGAGAACTTACGGCTAAACATGTAGGAGCGAATTAACAATAAAATAGACAATAACATATAACAGTCCATTTGTTGGTGCTGATAAAGTTGGTAATTCAATTTGCAATGCATGGAATGAATAATATGAAAGTGATAAAGCAATCACTTTTAATGTACAAGTGATAATTACCTCAGGGGCAATGTAATCAGGAGTGCCACAGAACGTTGTGGTAGTGGCCCCATCAATTATTCCTTCCTTGCACATCCCAAAGTCAGCCAATTTGCAGTGGCCTTCGTTGTCCAGTAAAATATTGTCCAACTTCAGATCTCTGTAAATCAAAAGTGTGTACCACATGCAAGTTACTATGATAAAACCAGTGGTACATTGTAAAACTACCTGGTAACTATAATCCACTATGTCACTGTGTATGTATCAAGGCAGAAAAAAAAATTACCCACATGCATGAACACATACACACACACACACATACACAAAGGCATGTTTAATAAGTAGGGCTCCCTAGCCCATGGGTGCACAAAGTTTCCAAAAATGTAGGAACCACCTCAAAATTCTAGATGCCAGATGGGTGACACAAAGCAAGTTCTGTACTGACTATCCACAAATTAGGCACCTCTGCACAAAATATGGATGCCAGGGTGACCTGACACTTGAGATTTGTGCCCTGTCCTGCAACTTTTGTTTTACTCAAGCATTTAAATTTTTGGCATGAGGTAGCATCAGAAGCTGGGGTAACACGCAACAGATAGCACAAGAGTGTCAGATGATATGCAGCGGATGGGTTGATGTGCAGTGGCAACAATGGGAACTTGATCTTGCAAAGAAGTATGCAGTATGATCCACTTTCATTGGCAAAACACATTTCTCCTTTGAAATTCATCACCAGTACATTGATGGAGCATTGAGAGTGCAGTGTGCCAGAAAATAGCGCAGAACTGCCCTGCTTGGCCCAATATATCAATACCAGATGTTAGTAGAGCAACTATCTGGGAAAACCAACATGTCACTAGTGATTACATTTAACACGGTACAGACTTCTCATTTAATATTTATGACCTATGGAACCTTACTTACCAATCATCATGTGTATAAAAACTACTATTCTGGCAGATAATTGCGCTGGATTTAGAAACTACTGCCATATATTTCTCTTTTAAAAAGTGTACTGCCAAATCTCAAATGTTACAATCACAAAATATCATACAACAGCATTGTCTTAAAACTGTGCTTACTGCAAATGGAATGTACAGTTCTTACATGACCTTCAATATTGAGCACAAACATGCCTACCTATAAACAACCCCATGTTTGTGCAGGAACTGCAATGCTAATGTCACTTCAGCAGCATAAAACCGCGCTCGTGGCTCATCAAACTTGCGTGCTCGCTGGATTTGGAACATGAGATCCCCACCATTCACATATTCCATGACAAAAAATAATCGGTCCTGTAAACAAAGTGTCAAAGATACTGTATCACATTCAGTTCTAGTAAATTCACTGGTACTCTACATCTTGCTGTTCACAAGACCTCCATGAAACTGCTGCAGAAGATGCAACTATGAAGACTAAGAAAAGTGTTTTCAAGAAACAGTGCCTCTGAGGATTCAGGTCTTCTGGGATGTGGCAGCATTCTTGTATCCTTCTTAGGATCATGCTGTCTTCATGTTCCAGGGTAAGCAGTATTAACCCCTGGATTACTGACTGGGTACAAAACGTACCCAGGCTTCGTCTTTTCTTCAAAAGCTTCCAGTGGCTTACAGTAACAGGCTTAACAATTTTTATATTTGTTCTTTGAAGTACCCTTGACACAAAATTATCATTATGCAACAAATACGTTATTTTTTAGCAAGCCATATTTTTTTTAAATCAGACAGGACCATTCTGCACCCGTGTTCCATTTTTTCAAGGGCGAAGTATGGAAAAAGAGACTGGAAATATTACCAGTGCTCACAGCTGGAGTGCCAAGAAAACTCTTAACAAGAAAATTCAAATAACATGCAACAGTTGCAAGGGACAATCACAATAAAGAGACAATTTTCATTCACAATTCTGTTTTAAACTATTTTTCTTGTTCTCAAAAAATTTTAGGTATTTCATTCCATACAGATGCAAGTAAAATTAAAAATCTGAATAAGAGCAATTGTTTTGTCTGTGAGTTTAAGAAACAAATTTTGGAAATAAAGTAAAACGAAATTTAAAAACTAAAAAAACACATGGTGAGAAAATAATTTAAAAATTGTTTACAAAATGTACACAGTTCAGTAAAAGTTGGAAGTTTTATTGCTCAGTAATGCAAGGGTTAGGCTGCTTATCCTTGAATATGATGGAAGCATGATCCTTCAGAACAATGGGAACCACTCACCAAATGACACAGCATCACATCCCAGAAGACCTGAATCCTCAGTGTACTAACAGCTGGATATTTCTCATTAATTATACAATTACATATATTTATAAACTGCACATTAAGTAAAAGTCATATAGTACAGCATGCCTGTCAAGTTTCTGCGATGACAACAGCCGTCTATACTACGTAAATGTCACTATTTGTGTTCTGCAACTAAAATCATAAGTAACATTTTGCCAATGAGATTTTCTGGCATAATATGACTTGTAACATAACAGGAACTACTGGACAGTACAAGAGCACACAGACACAAAACAAAATTACTAGATTCCAGTAACAGCGATTGTCTGGAAACATGCAACATTTAACAAACTGCAACATACCTTAGTCTGGAAGCATGAATGAAGTGCGGTAAGGAACGGATGTTTAGCAGCAAGAGCAAGGATCCGTTTTTCTGTCATTGTGCAATCAACATCATCATCTTGGATGATGACATCCTTCTTCAGCACCTTCACAGCATACACTTCATCAGTGGAGCCAGCTCCACCTGGTGACTTCCTCTCAGCTAACATCACCTTTCCAAAGCTACCCTTACCCAGAACTTTGATGAAATGGAAGTCTTCCAGACCAATTCTCCGTTCACGCCCGCTTCCACCCCTCTCTAGAATCTGTTCTGTCCCACCCAGACGACCTACAACACAACCATTTCCATAAAAATAAAGAGAAAAAATACGTACAATTATCCTATATTCTACATATACTACTTCCTATGTTATCAAAATAAAGGACAGTGTACAAAGTATATAGTTGTGGGATTGGAGGCTCTTACAGCTATGTTGCTGAGGGTTCAAGTCTACAGGGATGCAACACTGTGTTGTGGGTGGAGTCGTTTTTAATGATTCAAAAGATTGTAATTGTCCTCATTTAAAAAGTCAAGCAGTCCAAAACTAGTCCAAGACTGCCTGACCCAAGATGAAGGGAACTAACTTCACGCAGCACAGACCTTCATGAAAAGCTACCAGTTCCTCACCTAGTCAACAAATGTCCTGTATTTTATGGAACTTGAAAGTTGATCATATTCATAACAGACCACCAAGTGTACCTATGCTAAGCCACATAAATCAAATCAGTGCCATCCTACTGTATTTCTTTGCCATCCATTTTAATATTATCCTCCCATCTATGAATAGGTCTGCAAAGTTGTCTCTTATCCTTCAAGTTTCCCCATCAAAATTCTGTATACACTTCTCTTCTCCCCCACATGTGCCACCTGCCCTGCACATCTCATTTGCCAATATCTGATCACCCAATTAACATCTGGTGCTAAGTGCAAGTCATGACACTGCTCATTATGCGGTTTTCTTCATCCTGGTGTCAGTTCCTCCCTCTCAGGCCCCAACACCCTCCTTAGCATATACATCACATCCCAGACAACATGGATACTGGAACTTCTCCATACACCTCACTACTGGCATTTTGCTTTGCTGACAATATATTCAGTTGTAATATTTAACAAAACAATGTGTTAGCAATTGTAAAAAAGTCAAATAAAAGCACAAGCAGTTAAAAACAAAAAAATGCCTACTTAGTCTCATTAATTAACCCCCAGCACTTCAAATTTCTACAGACAGACCATGCAGACATCATCACTGTCCACTACAGACCACTTCCATAAACACCCACATAAGTCACGCAACCAAGTTTTCAATCATGACGTTTAACCCTAAGCCACCAAACGACATATATACGAGGTCTGTTAGAAAAGTATCCGACCGTATTTTTTTATGCGAACACCTGATGGATTATAATCTAGCGCGCTTGCATGAGCCGACCTTGAACCTTAGTGCGCATGCGTGAATTT
>Ga0123352_10007644_pt1 | contig 16716 bp, 14 predicted proteins | sample TergutLab28metaG_FD_89700 | JGI IMG/M metagenome (GOLD analysis project Ga0123352, IMG submission 89700) | Labiotermes labralis P1 segment gut microbial communities from Petit-Saut dam, French Guiana - Lab288 P1 | ecosystem: Host-associated > Arthropoda: Insects > Digestive system > Gut ... | reverse complement strand
TCAAACCGTTGTTGATGTTCCGATGATTTTGCGTATGGCGTTAGAAAAATCGGCAACAGGAATTGTCGTTGCGCACAATCATCCTTCGGGAACGAGTTATCCGAGTCGTGATGATGAAAATATTACAAGAAAAATAAAAAACGGTTGCGAAGCGGTCGGAATTCATTTTTTTGACCACATCATTGTAGCAAACGGAAAATATTACAGTTTTGCGGATAATGGGAAAATTGTCTGAATCAAGATTTTCAGGATTAAACGATTTTCAAGATGAAATCAAGTAAATCCTAAAATCTAAAAAATCCTGATTCTGACGAAAAAGAAAATTCTAATTATGGCGAATTCGATATAATTAAAAGCAAGACGAAACTTAATTTGAAATCTGAAATAAAAAATGAAACATTTACTAACCACAATTTTAACAATAATTTTCTGCGCAAGCGTTTTTGCGCAAGAAAATCAGCGAGATACTGTTATTTTTTCAACGCACGATATTGAAAAAATAGAAAAAGAATATTTTGCAGAGGAAATTCCTATAAGCAACGAAACAAATCGTATTCAACACACTTTGTTTTATGAATTTCTCGGAAGTTCCGCGGCTGTTTACAATATAGGTTACGATATTTCATTTTCTCTTGCAAATAGACATAAAATTGCAGTAGCGGTAGGAGTTCAATATCCTCTTGCAGAATTTCCCGGATTATATGGTGGCTCTTTGCAAATTAATTACTTATTTGGACGAACACATCATTTGGAAATCGGAACAGGATTAACTTATTTGCGAGATTCAAGGTACGAATATATACCATATTATATACTTTTTCCTGTGCGAATAGGTTATCGTTTTCAACAAAACAACGGTGGTTTTTTTGGGAAAGTAGCATTCACTCCGCTCTTTACATTCATTACACCTACTTTCGACATTCCGCGACAGCTTCCATACATTATGCCGTGGGGTGGAATTGCTATCGGATATACATTTAGAAACAGAAAATAAACGATTAAATAAAAAACACGAAATAAAAAAACTTCACGTTTCTTTTTCTCTTTGCGGTTGTAAATTACCGTAAAGAAAAAAGAGACACAAAGAGATTTGAAATAAAAAAATATGACAGAAAACAAAATTATTCTCGAAGTCGAAAACGTTGTAAAACAATATTCCGCACATCGCGCGTTGGATGGCGTAAGTCTTTCTGTGCCGGCACAAAGCGTGTACGGATTGCTCGGACCAAACGGTGCAGGAAAAACAACCTTAATTCGCATTATCAATTACATCACCGCGCCCGACAGCGGCGAAGTGCGTTTGAACGGTAAAAAACTTCGTCCCGAGGATGTGAAATTCATCGGTTATTTGCCTGAGGAACGCGGATTGTACAAAAAAATGAAAGTCGGCGAACAGGCTTTGTACCTTGCCCGATTGAAAGGAATGAGCAAAAACGATGCGATGAAAGCCTTGAAATTTTGGTTTGAAAAATTTGAAATTCAAGCGTGGTGGGGCAAAAAAGTGGAGGAACTTTCCAAAGGAATGGCGCAAAAAGTGCAGTTCATCACCACCATTTTGCACAAGCCCGAATTGCTGATTTTTGACGAGCCTTTCAGCGGTTTCGACCCGGTAAATGCGGCGCTTTTAAAGAATGAAATCCTCGAATTGCGCAACAACGGAGCAACGATTATTTTTTCGACACACAATATGTCGTCGGTCGAGGAATTGTGCGAAAATATTTCGCTCATCAACAATTCAAAAATTATGCTTCAAGGCAATGTTGCGAAAATTCGTGCATCGTACGCTACACACACGTTTAAAGTTTGTTCCGCCAATCCGATTTCCGACAATAAAATTGAATTGCTCGAACAAACAATGGATAAAAACGGTATTTACGAAAGTAAAATTAAAAAAGACAGCACATTGAGCAACAATGATTTGCTGAAAATTTTAATGAAACAAACCGAAATCATCGCTTTCGAGGAAATGCTTCCGAGTATGAATGATATTTTTATTGAAACAGTAAAAAAGACAGAAAAATGAACAAAATAGGATTAATTATACAGAAAGAATACAAAACGCGCGTAGTAAAAAAATCATTTATTTTAATGACTTTTCTTACACCGCTGTTTTTCATCGGCATTATGGCTCTTGCAATATGGATTCCAACTTTGCAAGACAGCACGGCGAAGCACATTATTGTAATCGACCGCACAAATTCTTTTCACGATGTGCTGGTAAGTAACGAGATTTATACCTTTGAATTTGTTGATAAACCGATGGAAGCCGTTCGGGAGGAAAGCGCAAGAAGCGGTGAATTTACCGCTTTACTTTTGATAAGCGACGACCTTGCCGAAAATCCGCGCGGTGCAACGCTTTTTTCGGAACGGCAACTCGGACTTGATGTCCGAATGCATATCGAAAACTTGTTGAGCCGACACGTCAGAGAACAAAAACTTGCTGCACACAACATTCCCGATTTGCAGGAAATTCTCGAAAGTTCGCGGGCAAATCTCGAAATCGCAACCATTCGTTGGGGCGCAGATGGTGAAAAAACCGAAACCTCTGCCGAATTGGCACTCATTATCGGAATGATTGCCGCGATGCTGATTTATTTCTTTCTCATTATGTACGGCACGCAAGTAATGATGGGCGTGATGCAAGAAAAATCAAACCGCATTGTCGAAGTAATTATTTCGTCAGTTCGTCCGTTTGAGCTGATGATGGGTAAAATTGTCGGAATTGCGCTCGTCGGGCTAACCCAATTTTTGATGTGGATTGTGCTTGTTTTCGGATTTATGGCAGTTGGAAGTTCATTTCTCGGCGAAAGTTTTGACCCAAATGCGCTGATGGAACTCAATCAAATGGGCGGAATGTCGATGACAGAAATGGAAATGGAAGCCGCCAATATTATGAATATAATCGCATCGTTCAATTGGTTTCAAATCGGTACGTTGTTTGTTGTCTATTTCCTCGGTGGCTATTTGCTGTATGCATCGCTCTTTGCGGCAATCGGCTCGGCAGTCGATAACGAAACCGATGCCAATCAATTCACAATGCCGATTATGCTTCCGATTATTTTAGCTATTTTTGCAGCACTTTTCAGCGTGCGAAGTCCCGATTCATCGGTTGCGTTTTGGTTTTCGATAATTCCGTTTACTTCGCCTGTTGTGATGATGGTGCGTTTGCCGTTCGATGTTCCGACTTGGGAAATATTGCTTTCAGTCGCTGTACTCATACTTTCGTTTATCGGAACAACTTGGCTGGCAGGAAAAATTTACCGCACGGGAATTCTGATGTACGGCAAAAAACCAAGTTGGCTGGAAATTTGGAAATGGTTGAGATATTAAGCGCGAAAGCACGAAAGGGCGAAAGCACGAATTTGTAGGGGCGAATTGAATTCGCCTGAAAAACGAGAAATTTATAAAATTAAAAAATCAAAAAGCATCAATCAAATGACAAAAATTAGAAATTTTAAAATAGTATTGCGCTCTATAATGGTAGTGTTTTTAATATCCTTTGCTACAAAAGTGATGGCGCAGAGTGTCGATTACGATGAGTATATTTCAGATAGAATAATGGGTCGTGTAATTGTTATCGGCGATTCTATTGAGGATATGATATGGAGCGGGTTGAGGTCGTACGGATTTACTGTTGCGCAGGCTGCTGGAATTATGGGAAATATCATTGGCGAAAGTGGTGCGAATCCGGTGAGGCACGAAATGGGACGTGAATACCCTATTGAGCGTATAAGAAGCACCGGCACCGTTTGGAGCGGAGCCAGCAGAGCATTTTGGGATGCACAACACCCAATGAAAACAACTCAAAGAACGGCAGACGGCAAGTTTGACCTTTTTGGAAATTCCGATGTATCGTACGGAGTTGGACTTGTACAGTGGTCGTTTCGAAGGCGTGTGAGTTTTATGAACCACGTGAGAGATAACGCGCCTCATTTGGTACGATATTTTCTGCATCCCGACATCTACAGTGTGAGTAGAGGCAATGAGTTTATAAACATCGCTGACAACATAGAAGATGTTAGACGGCTTGTCGAGCTGAATCTCGAATATCTGATTTATGAGCTGGCTCGAAGAGTTCCCAGAGGAAGAACAGATAGCGATGTGCCAAGAGATAGTATCGGCAATCCGGCACCAAGTGAATTTCCGATTGGGGAAACTGAATTAGAGGTAATGCGTCAAATCGATAGCGTGGAGCTTGCAGCGGAATTCTTTTTATTCAGTTTTGAACGCCCGGCAGCAACGATAATAGGAACAGGCGGTACTTATTTTTCATATTGGAATTCGGCAAATCTGAGAGCCGTTTATGGTCGGGTTTACTATGAAGACGAACGTCTGAGGAATATGGTATTTGACGTTGAGGATGTTATGATTGACGAAAAATCGGACGAAGACACGGTAAGACGTAGAAGAATATTATGGTGGCGACGATAACTTATAAAAAAATAAATTTGAAATTATAATTTTTTAAAAATATGGAACAAACTATTTACAGCCAGCGTGCAGTTGATGCGGTTGCGGCAAGTTTTATGACAAAAGTTTACAGTTGGATGTGCTTTGCATTGTTTATAACTGGATTCACTGCTTGGCGCGTAGCGGGATTTCCGCTTGAAACTTTGGCGAAATTTCACAACTTTTTTTGGTTGCTGATTATCGCCCAATTAGGATTGGTTTTTGTTATTTCGGGTATGATAAACAAACTTTCAGCCCAAGTGGCAACTGCGCTTTTTGTCATTTATTCGTTGCTGACAGGTGTTACGCTGTCGTTTATTTTTCTGCTTTACACGGCAGAATCTATCGCAACAACATTTGCAGTTACAGGGTTAACTTTCGGAATTATGAGTTTTTACGGCTTTGTTACCAAGCGTGACCTTTCGAGTTGGGGAAATCTGCTTTTTATGGCACTTATCGGCTTAATTCTCGGAACGGTGGTAAATCTTTTTTGGGCAAATACGATGCTTTATTGGCTCACGACTTACGCGGGAGTTCTCATTTTTGTAGGATTGACCGCTTACGACACGCAAAAATTGAAAAAATTGAGCTACCAAATCGGCGATGGCGAAAATGCCCACAAAATGGCTATTCTCGGCGCACTGACTTTATATCTCGATTTTATCAATATGTTTCTTTTCTTGCTTCGCTTGCTTGGAAGGAGAAGGTAGGATTTTTATTTTTCAAGAAAATTCTCATTCACCCTCGTTTTTGACGAGGGTGTTTTTTGTGATTTACGATTGAAACTTTTTAAAAAATCAGCAAAAGTTTCATTTATGATTGAAACTTTCATTATCTTTGCATCGAATTTCAATCATAAATTAAATTTGCTGTCATGAAGGAAAATTTTATTACAAGAGAAAAGTACGTTGAAAAAATAAGAGCATTTATTGGAAAGAACGTAATTAAAGTACTTACAGGACAACGTCGTGTGGGGAAAAGCTATATTTTGCTTCAACTAATGGATGAAATTAAAAAATCGGTTGTTGGAGCAAATATCATTTACATAAATCTTGAATTGGAAAAATTTCGCCATTTAACAAGCTCAAAAGATTTATATGAATATGTAAATGCTAAATTACTGGAAAACAACTCGTTGAATTATCTTTTTGTAGATGAAATTCAAGAGATTGCAGATTTTCAAAATGCTGTTCGCAGTTTACTTGCCGAGCAAAAATGCGATATTTTTATCACCGGAAGCAATGCAAATTTGCTTTCGGGCGAATTGGCAACCTCGCTTTCGGGCAGATATGTGAATTTTGAAATTCATTCTTTGAGTTACAAGGAATTTCAACTTTTTCATAATTTGGAAAATTCGCAGCAAACACTCGAAAAATACCTGACTTTTGGCGGAATGCCGTTTTTGAGAAATTTAGAACTGTCAGAAAAACAAGTATTTGAATATTTGAAAAATGTGTATTCAACTATATTGTTGAAAGATGTCGTTGCGCGTGAAAAAATCCGCAATGTTGCTTTTTTAGAAAATTTGGTTGCCTATCTTGCCGATAATGTCGGCAGTTTATTTTCGGCTTTGAACATTAGCAAATATCTTAAAAGTCAGCAAGTTGCTATTTCAACACAAGTTGTTATTAACTATTTACGTACACTGACAAATTCGTTTTTTGTTCACAAAGTTGTTCGTTCGGATGTTGCAGGAATGAAAATTTTTGAAATAGGAGAAAAATATTACTTTGAGGATTTGGGTTTGCGAAATGTGATTAGCGGTTTCGATACAGTAAAAGATATTGCAAAAATACTAGAAAATGCGGTATATCTGCATCTTATACAGTGCGGTTATAGAGTTTTTGTCGGAAAAATCGGCGAAAAAGAAATTGATTTTGTCGGCGAAAAAGATGGAGTGAAAATTTATGTTCAAGTTTCGCTGACAATTATGAGTGAAAAAACACAGGAACGCGAATTTGGCAGTTTGCTACTTGTTCAAGACAATCATCCAAAATATGTTGTTACGCTGAATGATATGCACATTGGAAATAATTACAAAGGTATCCGCTGTTTGAACCTGAAAGAATTTTTAGAAATAGAATTGTAAAGTTAAAACAATTTTTCCTTTCCAAAAAACGAGTTTTTCCAAAAAAAAGCCGTATATTTGTATGTTTTTTAAGCAGGAAAATGCAAAGCCGTTTTCTGCTTTTGTATCAAAAAGTATTTTTAAACTAAATCACTTAAAATAAGCATTTTAAAAAAATGAGCGAAGACGAAAAAGTATTGGCAGGTGCCGATTACGGCGCGAGCAGTATTCAAGTTTTGGAAGGTTTGGAGGCTGTGCGCAAACGCCCTGCCATGTATATCGGCGATATTGGAGCGAAAGGTTTGCACCATTTGGTGTACGAAGTGGTGGATAATTCTATCGATGAGGCATTAGCCGGATATTGCGACACAATTCACGTTACGATAAACGAAAATAATTCAATTACCGTTGTTGATAACGGTCGCGGAATTCCGGTTGATATTCACGAAAAAGAGGGCAGGTCGGCGTTAGAAGTGGTTATGACCGTGCTTCACGCAGGCGGAAAATTCGACAAAGAAAGTTACAAAGTTTCGGGCGGTTTGCACGGCGTTGGTGTTTCGTGCGTGAACGCGCTTTCGGTTGAAATGCTCGTGGAAGTGTGTCGCGGAGGAAAAAAATATCAGCAAGAATACGAGCGTGGAATTCCGAAATACTCTGTAAAAGAAGTCGGTACTGCCGAAATAACCGGAACAAAAGTTACTTTTTTGCCCGACAACACCATTTTTTCCGAATGGGAATATCAATATAATGTACTACAAAAACGCTTACGCGAATTGGCGTATCTCAATGCAGGAATTACGCTGACTTTGACCGACAAACGTGTAATAGATGAAAACGGCGAATTCAAAACCGAAACTTTTTACTCGAAAGAAGGTTTGAAAGAATTTGTTGAATTTATCGATAATTCGCGCGAAAAACTGATTGCCGATGTTATCCACATTACGACCGAGAAAAACGGAATTCCTGTGGAAATCGCAATGACTTACAATACTTCGTACAACGAAAATATCCATTCCTACGTTAATAATATTAATACGATTGAAGGCGGAACGCACTTGGCAGGTTTTCGTCGCGGATTGACGCGAACGTTGAAAAAATACGCTGAGGACAACAAAATGCTCGAAAAACTGAAATTTGAGATTAGCGGCGATGACTTCCGTGAAGGATTGACAGCCGTGATTTCCATAAAAGTTGCCGAACCGCAATTTGAAGGACAAACCAAAACCAAACTTGGCAACAACGAAGTTATCGGCGCGGTTGATACTGCCGTTGGCGATGCGCTCGGTGCATATTTGGAGGAACACCCGAAATCGGCAAAAACGATTGTCGAAAAGGTAATTCTCGCCGCCACTGCTCGTCACGCAGCACGCAAAGCGCGCGAAATGGTACAACGAAAATCACCGCTTTCGGGTGGCGGACTTCCGGGAAAATTGGCAGACTGTTCGGACAAAGACCCGACAAAATGCGAACTTTTCCTTGTCGAGGGTGATTCGGCAGGTGGAACGGCAAAAGTTGGTCGAAGTCGACAGTTTCAGGCAATACTTCCGCTTCGCGGAAAAATTTTAAACGTTGAAAAAGCGATGCAACATAAAGTTCTCGAAAGCGAGGAAATTCGCAATATTTACACCGCGCTCGGTGTAAGTATCGGCACGGAGGAGGACAGCAAAGCACTAAATATCTCAAAACTCCGTTATCATAAAATAATCATTATGACCGATGCCGATGTGGATGGAAGCCACATTGCAACGCTGATTATGACGTTCTTTTTCCGTCATATGAAAGAGCTGATTGAAAACGGATATTTGTACATTGCCACTCCGCCTTTATATTTATGTAAAAAAGGAAAAACAGAGGAATATTGTTGGAACGACCAACAGCGTCAAGCATTTATCGAGCGATACGGCGGCGGAAGCGAAAGCGGTGTTCACACGCAGCGTTACAAAGGTTTGGGTGAAATGAACGCTGAGCAACTTTGGAGTACAACAATGAATCCCGAACATAGAACGTTGCGCCAAATCACGATTGACAATGCAGCGGAAGCAGACCACGTTTTTTCGATGCTGATGGGCGATGACGTTGCGCCTCGCAGGCAATTTATCGAGGAAAACGCGACTTACGCCAAGATTGATGCGTAAAAGGCGCGAACGCACGAAAGGGCGAAGGCGCGAATGTAGGGGCGAATTGCATTCGCCCAAAGATAAAATGACAAAGGCTTACGCGAAATAAATAAAAAAACGAATTGCTCGTAGAGCAAAATATGAATAACCGCAGGTTTCAACCTGCGGAAATTGAAAACTAATTTATAAAAAATACGATGAATTTATTTTGGAAAAAATTGTTTGGCGGTTTAATGGCTACCGCCAAGTTCGAAAAGCAACAAAATGACTTGAGGCGCGATTTTGAACATTATCTTGTAGTCGAAAAATCGGTTGAGTTGGAGGAATACAATGAGTTGTTTCACATCATAAAATCAGCTGATTTTAAAGCAAAGAAAAAAACGCTCCAAAACCGTAAATACGAGGATACGGAGGAATATCGCGTGGCAAAAAAATACAGCAAGCTAAACGAATCGTCCGACATTAGAAGTTATTATGATGCTTTGAAATCCAGCGAATTGCAATCTTATTTGGCGTTCAAATCAAGTCCTGAATTCGAACAATTAGGCAAGCCTGAACAAGTAAAAGCATCGGAAAAATTGAAAGCGTATAAAGATTTCGAACGTTCGAAAACGTACAAAACATACATGCGTTTTCACGATTCGTACATTGTCAAAGAGTACGAGGAATTGAAAAAGAAAGTTTTAACTGACGAATTTGTAAAATCGAACGAATTTTGGGCAGATAAAAACCGTTGGCGCACAACCAAAGAATATGCGCAGGAACAGCGTTATTACGAATTGGCAAAAAATCCCGATATAAAATTTCATACAACTACCGATACAAAACGTTTTGACAAAATACGAAATTTGAAGCTCGCTTTTGCAGACGATTTCAATTGGAATGTGTTGGAAAAATCACGCTGGTCGTTCGGATTTCATTACAAATCGGATGCGTTGCTAAAAAATCACTCGTTTGTGAATGAGCAACAGGCAAACAATTCGGGCAAAAACGTGTCGGTAAATCAAGGAATTTTACACATTGCGACCAAAGAGGAAAAAGTAACGGCTTCGGCTTGGGATGCTGTAAAAGGTTTTGTTGAAAAAGAGTTTCATTATACGTCTGACGTTATACAATCAACAGACGAATTTCGTCAGCAATACGGCGTTTTTCAAGCAAAAATCCGTTGTTCGGGCAAAATCAACCACGCTTTTTGGCTTGGTGCTGATGAAAAATTGCCTTTGATTAAAATTTTTCATTACGATGGAAAAACGATAAAAGTTGGAAACATCGACAAAACAGGGAAAAAAGAAACTTCAATCACCGGATTAAATCCTTCGCATTTTTATATTTACACGCTGGTTTGGACTGAAAAAGAGTTGATTTGGCTTATCAACAACTTGGTTGTTCATCGTGAAATTGCTCAAATTCCGAAAGAAACGATGTATCTCGCATTCAATTCGTTTATTCCCGAATCGCAAAAACCGCACGAAGGTGCACTTGAAGTAGATTGGGTGAAAGTTTATAGTTAGAGTGTAAAGTGCAGAGTGAAAACAGGAAATGGAAAATATAGAATATAAAGCCGAAAATGCAAAGTGTAATCAAAAATTTACACTTTACACTTTATCCTCTATATTCTTTCTTGGCGCGTTGATTTATGTTTTTCATCTGTTCGGTTTGGTAACACCGGCAAATGAAGTCTATGTGCGATTTGGCGCATTTGGCTTATTTGTTGCAAGTTTTGCGCTTTTGGGTTTGCAAAAAACAAAAAAACATCGCTTTTCGTGGGATGATATTTATAAAAACAACACGCTGATTATTATAAGTTTATCGGTTGTTTTAGTAAGTTCATTTTTGAAATTGGAGATTGGATTTTACGCTATCGGAATTTTTGTTGGAGCATCTTTGCTCCATTTTTTATACACTCGAAAATTTTATCCGCCGAATAAACTTTTTTATTTCGTATTTTTATATGCCTTGCTGCTGTTTTTCGGCACAATAGGCACAAAGCCCGGATTTCATTTTCCCGACCGCACGCTTGCTTTTTACGTTTTACCTTTGTCGTTGTGTTTCTTTCGATTGTCGAAAAAAACTTTATTGGAAATAGCCGAAGTTTTTTTCAAAACAGGCATTGTTTTTCTTGCAATATGCGTGTTGTACTGGTGGTATAATTTTTTACATCTTGATGCAAATTTTATTGAATGGATTACGAGTAAAACCAATCATCCTGCGGAAATGATTGGCTGGGAGCAGCAAGTGCGCAAACATAATACTAATCACTTTTCGGCTTATTTTTTTGTTAGTTCATGGTCGTATTATTTTCATCCGAGTTTTATCGCGTTCGTTTTATTTTTCGGATTGATAATCGGATTTTACCTTTACCATAAGAGAAATCTTATGCCAACCATTACAAAATTTGAGCTGATTTTGTATATCGCACTTTGTTTTTTTGTACTGCTTTTGTTGCAAAGTCGTATCGGAGTTGTCGGTTTCGTTTTTATTCTTGCTGTTACCGGATTGTATTATTTGAAGCTGAAAACCAAGCGTTTCAAAATAGGTTTAGCTATTTATCTGTTGTTGGGTTGCACAAGTTTTTTTGTGCTGAACGATACGGCATCCGAATTTGTTAATGACGATGTTCGAAATAACTATCGGCGCATTGCTGTGAGCTATATTCAAGACAATTTTTGGTGGGGAAGCGGTTATTTTCAGCAACAAATTGTGCTGGAACAACAAGCCGAAACGATGAAAGATATATTGTCGTACAGTATATTTCCGCACATAAATCATCCGATACACTATGTTCACAATCAGTTTCTTGGCGATATGGTGCAATTTGGTATTTGGGGATTGCTTGTGTTGCTGGCTATGCTCGTGGCTATTGCTTATTATGCGATAAAGAATCGCAGTTACTTATTGCAAATGATGCTGTTAATCACGGTTTTGTTTATGATGATTGAGGAACCGCTATATACGCAAGTCGGTATTATCCGTTTTACGGTCTTTCTTGTATTTTTTGTTGCAATAAGCAAGGCAAAACAAAATCAAATTTAACAGGGAATTACACAGAGAATATATTTTTGCTAATTGAAATTACATAAATCTACTTCCCGTACAAATCAAAATCCGTAGCATCCACAATCGTTGTTTGGTAAAATTCGCCAATTTTTATGTTTTCGGTAGAAGCAGGAATTAAAACTTCGGAATCCACTTCGGGCGAGTCAAATTCAGTACGACCGATATAATAGTCGCCATCCAGACGGTCGATGATAACTTTAAATTCTTTGCCGATTTTTTGTTGATTGATGTCAAAAGAAATTTCCTGCTGAATTTCCATAATCTCGGCAACTCGTTCGTTTTTAATTTCTTGTGGAATATCGTCTTTGTAATTATTGTACGAAAAAGTGCCTTCCTCGTTCGAGAAAGCAAATGCGCCCAATCGCTCGAAACGGATTTTTTGGATAAATTCTTTCATTTCCTCGACATCTTTTTCGGTTTCTCCCGAATGTCCGAGCATCATCGTCGTACGCAAATGAATGCTTGGCACTTCCTCGCGAATACGCCCTAAAAGTTCATAAGTTTGCGCTTTTGAAATTCCTCTACGCATTTTTTGCAGCATATTGTCGCTGATATGTTGCAAGGCAATATCCAAATAATTGCAAACATTTTCGCGTTCGCGCATAATTTTCAACACATCGAAAGGAAAATTTGCAGGATATGCATAATGTAGTCGTAACCACTCAACACCTTGAATATCAGAAAGTCGCTGTGTGAGTTCGCCAAGTTTCAAATCTTTGTAACGGTCAAGTCCGTAATACGACAAATCTTGCGCCACGAGTTGAAATTCTTTAACTCCTTGTGCGACAAGATTTTTCACTTCCGCTTCAATATCCTCTATCGAGCGCGAGCGATGCCGACCGGTAATAATCGGAATGGCGCAAAATGCACAACTTCGGTTGCAACCTTCGGAAATTTTCAGATAAGCGTAATGCGCAGGTGTTGTCAGCGTGCGTTCCAAGCGCAAATCGGCACGATATTCGTGTCCGAGTTCGAGCAAAATATCGGTGTAATTGAATTTTCCGTAATATTTATCCACTTCGGGAATTTCGAAGCTCAACTCTTTCATATAACGCTCGGAAAGACAGCCCATTACGAAAAGTTTTTTGATTTTTTCGCGCTTTTTCAACTCGGCAATTTGCAAAATCATATTGATGCTTTCCTCTTTTGCATCGCCGATAAATCCGCAAGTATTCACAATCGCGATTTCGCCATCGGGATTTTCGGCATCGTGTCGCACTTTGTAACCAAGCACATCAAATTGTTTCGCAAGTTGCTCGGAATCAACCAAGTTTTTCGAACAGCCAAGTGTAATAATATCAATAATATTTTTTGTCATTTTTTGTTTTTTCTGTATAGCCTTCACAATGATTTTATTAATCCAGACTCAAACAATTTCTTAAATCTGCACTCTGCACTCTAAATATTATACTTCCTTATTTTAACTCCATTTTCTTTCAATACGTCAAACGGAATTGAAATTCCGATAGTTTCCCACGAAGTACCGTCGTTTGGTTTGTTGTGCGCTTGAATTAGATTTATAGAAATCGCCTTTTTATTCAATACTATTTTTCTTGAAACAATTGATTTTCCCGAATTATGAAGTTCGGAAAACCAGCTTTCGGGAATTTGAGGAAAAAGCGTTTCAAGGCAAAAATTTTTCAAACCTCGATGAATAATACGATAAACGGCGCGAGGTGTAAAATAAACCACAACATCGGGCGAGCCTGTGTTCATCCAACCTTTAACGTGCGGATATTTGCTGTAAACTTCAACGTACAAATCGCCGTAATCGGTTTCTCTGAATTTTTCCGAAATATGGTAAATCCTGTTTTCAACCGTCAATGAAACATCAATATCTTTTCGCTGAAAAATCATGTCGACAACGCTGTCCGAATTATATCTTACAATTTCAGTTGCACCAAATGCCTTTCGGTAAAACTTATCAGCTTCGTTGGCTTTGCTTCGCTCGCACTGCAAACTTTTTTCAAAATTGTGTATCATTATTAGAATGTAGAGTGTAGTTTTTCGGAGTTTAGTTTCTGGTTCCAATTTTCTGATTTCGTGTCAGCGACCGGTAATTTAAATTTCAATCACAAATTATAGAATCTCCAAAGACTTTTTCAAAGCCGGTAGTTAATTTATACAAATATCTTATACCAATAGCGCCTTCTTCTCCACAATAAATGTTGTTGGGATATAGATAAAAGTCATTTTTCAATTGCAGTATGTATATTGGAGTTGGACTTTCAAACATACAATGGTCTGCCAAAAATACTACATCATTGTCGGGAGTAACGCCAAACACAACGGTGCGGTTATTTAAACCTATAAAATCTTTTTGCAGAAACGTGTAATAGGCTATCCAAAATTTATTTTCATTAGTTGTAAACGAATACAATTTAATACCTGTCATTTCCTTCTGTTTAAAAAACTCATCGTCAGCCAAATAACGTTTTATCAAATTAACAATCTCATCATTATTTTCTGCAACAGGAGACAGTATTTTAATATCGGCTTCTGTATAAACGCCTTTAAATGCCATGTCAAAATCAAACCATATTCGTTCCTCTTCCTCCTCCTGACTAACAAATAGTGTACTTGGATTTCCAACCCAATCATAACCATATCGCTTTGTTTCTACGATAGTTATAATGTTTCTGCGAAACGAAATGAGAGTCCATTTTTCTTGTAATGGAAATTTTCCATACAATCCGTTACTGTTGCAATTTGATGCGGCAATGTTGGTTTTCTCAAGAGGGATATCGAAAAATTTTTCTTTTTTCGTTTCTTGTCCGTAACTGCTTGCGATGAAAACAAGAGTGCTTAAAATGATTATTGTTTTTTTCATCATTGTTTATTTGTCTATCTGTCTTTTCGTCTTTGCTCTAAAAGTCTAAACAACATAAATTTGTCCTGTTTCGTAGCGAACAACATGTACTTGCGTTCCTTTTTCGATAAAACTTTGCTCAGAAACAGCATCGTAAACCCTTCCTTCAACTTCAACTTTTCCCGAAGGGCGCAGAACGGTTTTCGCTGTTCCTGTTTTGCCGACTAATTCTTTTTCTGTCATCGACACGCCAATATATCCGGATTGATTGTCGAGTGTTGTGCTTAATGCGATTTTTTGTAATGCGCCTTTCGAGCCGATTTTCGTACTCATATACACCACAAAAACAAGACCGCCAAACAATCCGATGGCTACCGTAGTCAAAGCCCTTCCAATCTCGCTTCCATCAACAGCTTCAAAATTAAAATGTACGTTTCCTACCAAACTCAGCACCAGCCCGGCGACAATCAGCACAATCCCCGAAATTCCGGCAATACCGAAACCCGGGAAAACAAATATCTCAACGAGCAGTAATCCCACGCCGATGATAAAGAGTAAAATTTCCCAATGTGCCGCCAATCCATCTATATATAAAGGTAAGAAATACAGCACAGCCGCCAAAATGGCAACGCCGAGCGGAAATCCAATGCCGGGAGTTTGAAGTTCAAAGTAAATTCCGCCGATAATGAGCATAATTAAAAGCCCTTGAATCATCGAACTCATGAAAAATCCTTTTATGTTGTCCCAACCCGAAGGCTGGAACACGATTAACTCGTACTGGTCAAATCCTAAGAAATTGACAAGAATTTCATCAATACTTTCGGCAATTCCATCGCAAAAACCGTGTTGCATGGCTTCACGCGCCGAAAAAGTCAACACTCTTCCCGAGTCGGTTACATTCGGAACTACCGTTCGCGCATCCACCATTGCTTCGGCAATAAGCGGGTCGCGTCTCCAACGAATAATTGTGTCGCTTCCCGAAATAATTGTGTCTTTGCCGTGTGCTTCGGCAGTTGCACGCATGGTTGCGCGCATGTACGATTGATGTTTATCCGAAACTTGTGCGCCTGTTTGGTCAACAACAGTTGCTGCGCCCATCGTTGAGCCTTCGCGCATAAAAATTTTATCACACGCAATAGCAATCAATGCGCCTGCCGAAGCCGCATTATTGTCAATAAAAACATAAACAGGAATTCGGCTGTTCAAAATCCTTGTTCGTATCGAATCGGCAAAAATCACTTCGCCACCGTACGTGTTCATGTGGATTAATACTGCAGCCGAGTTTAATCGTTCGGCTTTTTCAAATCCTCTTTGAGTATGAACCCAAGTCGTACCGCCAATGTTTCTTTGCAAGTTGATTTGTAAAATAACAGGAATACTGTCTTCTTGTGCAAACGACTGTGTTGGAAATAATGTTAAAACCAACAAGAATGTTAAAGTTTTGAAATATTTTTTCATTTTATTTGTTTTTCCTTACAAAGAAATGAATTTTATTTGAAATAAGCACTATCTTTGACAAAATTTTTGCTCCGAAACTATATTTTTGACGCTTTTTTATGGAAAAGAACGTAAAAATTGAGAATGAATTATTGGATATGCAAAGCCACATGCGCAATTTTGCTTATTCGCTCACGTTGGACAGAGATAGAGCGGAAGACTTGATGCAAGATACTTCGTTGAAAGTATTGGACAATCAAGAAAAATTTTCCGAAAATATCAATTTCAAAGGCTGGGTGTTTACCATAATGAGAAATATTTTTATTAATAATTATCGAAAAGTTGTTCGAAGCCAAACAATTATTGATAAAACGGAAGACTTCCATTTGTTGAATTTACCTCAAAATTCAGGTTTTGATAGTCCCGAAAGCTCTTATGTTGTCAGAGAAATTTCCAATAGCATCAACATTTTTCCCGATGAATACCGCATTCCTTTTTCGATGCACATAGAAGGATTTAAGTATGACGAAATTGCCGAGACAATGAATCTGCCTATTGGCACAGTCAAAAGTCGTATTTTTTGGGCGCGCAAACGCCTTCAAGAAGAACTCAAAGATTATGGTTGGTAAAATGAGTTTTTGATTTTCCGCATTCTGCGCATTTTCTGTCCCACTAGTCTCAAATAGTCCCAACAGTCATTGGTAGTTTTTGGCAATACTATTGCCAAAAACCTACTATTGTTCAAAAGAGGTGTATATTTTCTCATTTTATATTTCTCT
>Ga0123352_10007642_pt1 | contig 16717 bp, 10 predicted proteins | sample TergutLab28metaG_FD_89700 | JGI IMG/M metagenome (GOLD analysis project Ga0123352, IMG submission 89700) | Labiotermes labralis P1 segment gut microbial communities from Petit-Saut dam, French Guiana - Lab288 P1 | ecosystem: Host-associated > Arthropoda: Insects > Digestive system > Gut ... | reverse complement strand
CGCACTATGAAGGCGTACAACGGCAATACAGAAGTGGCTGCACTATGAAGGCGTACAACGGCTATACAGAAGTGGCCGCACTATGAAGGCGTACAACGGCTATACAGAAGTGGCTGCACTATGAAGGCATACAGCGGCTATACAGAAGTTACTGCACTCGTTCTTAATCTCTCAACCCCCCGGCCGCTTTTCCTTCCAAATCACTGCAGGTAACTATTGAGTGAGAGGCGTGGTGGCCACCAGAGCAGGTCTGAACGATTAGAACAAGAGAAAAGTCTCTCGATTCTGCCGGGACTCGAGCCCCGCACCGTCCATCCCGTAGCCCAGTGTGTGTACTGTCTGCGGTACGAACACTGAGTTGATTTTTATAATAAAGCATTCCAAACTAGTCCGATGATCTCTAGCAAGCCGTCGTGTTGAAGAAGTAGAAGAAGAAGAAGAAGAAGAAGAAGAAGAAGCAGCTTATGATGATGATGATGATGATGATGATGATGATGATGGTGGTGGTGGTGGTGGTAATAAAGCTGACGACGAGGGCGACCTATTTAAAGGAAAATATGTGGAATTTACAGGAAGCTGGAGGCACTCTGTGAATTGTACCAACTGTGTTGCAGTCAAAATTAGGCTACCGGAACACATAGCACATATCACGTAGCACGTAGGTGTTAAATAAGACATGGGAAACCTTGGTAAGAAAATATTAAAAGGAATTTTAGAGGCGTATGAGGTGCAACAGTGCGGACTGCATGCTTCTGGTTCAGGACGTTCCTGAGGCTGTATTTGAGCACGATGTCAGATCTCAGAAGGCAGGGGAACCTCTGGAATGGCTGCGCGACTGTCAGATCCTCAAGAACTCTGCTCTATATTCCCACTCCTTTGGCACGATGCCAAACAAAAACCATTCTAAGAGTGTAATAAAAGTGAACAAGACGACTAAACGCTTCTACTGACGTATATGTAAAGAAGTTAGGAAATGTCCGCAGGGCGTAACACTTCTGGCGCTTTCGCATTCACAAATTCTCTTTCTTCGTCCTGCCTACGTGGGCAGTAGGGCACAATCTGCACCGTCGCTTCCGGCACATCTGTAACAGTTCCGACGGTTGTCTTTGTAGCGTTGCCACCACTGCGTGTTTGTACCTAGTCACTCCTGTCCAAGCTCACGGACAGCCCAGTCTAGGCAGCTGTACCTGTAAATGTAACGAAGGCTTTCTAGCTGGCAAGGAGCAGACGGATGTGGAACTTCGCTGAGCTCAGCGCAGCGAAGTTGTCAGTGACTATAATCTGTCGCTACAGCTTTCGGTTTGCCTTCTGGTTCCCATCGTCATGTCGTCTTGTCTATACCTATCATTTAGTGGCAGTTTATGTAACTGAATCCAGACGGGAAAGTGCAGTATTGCAGAGGTGGCATAGCTGTCTTTGTCAGTGTCCTCGTCCATAACATTTATAGCAGCCGGACCATGGCGTTTTCGGCATCGGTAGTCAGTACTGTCTGTATGTCAGGTACTGTCGGTAGTTAATGCTGTCTGTATGTCAGGTACTGTCGGTAGTCAGTACTGTCGGCATGTCAGGTACTGTCGGTAGTCATTACTGTCGGCATGTCAGGTACTGTCGGTAGTCGGTACTGTCGGCATGTCAGGTACTGTCGGTAGTCAGTACTGTGGGCATGTCAGGTACTGTCGGTAGTCAGTACTATCGGCATGTCAGGTACTGTCGGTAGTCAGTACTGTCGGCATGTCAGGTACTGTCGGCATGTCAGGTACTGTCGGTAGTCAGTACTGCCGGCATGTCAGGTACAGTCCAAGTATCAGCGGCGATCTCCAGCCCTCTCATGTCGGTGAAGTCTCAAGATCTGAATGTTCCGTAATGACAGTGCCAACGGTTATTATCTCGGGTGCAACAACCTGATAGTGACGAACGACGTCGATTCAGTTTTCCTACCGACAAAAGTTACCAAACTCGAGTCTGGGTTTTGAATGCTTAAACTGAAGAAGTTCTTACGAAAACCATTGCATTATTTAAGTAATTTTCTTGCATATTTTTCCTAATATCGTACAAAATCGTGTAGAGATTTCACTCCATAACGGTTAGCATGTCTAAATCGTCGAGCGTTTCACCGACCTCTCTTCATTTACGGCCCTTACCGCATAACCGGAAATATATCCTGTTCCAGTTGTGTAACGTAAACCAACAAAATGCACACGTTTCAAATTAATGTTTTAACTCGATTCTTGGTGTCTTCTACATGTTACGAACATCTTGTGTTCATCATCAGGAAGACCACTTGTACGTGCAATTATTTACGGTATGTTTTTCATGCATTTATGTAAGCAGTCTGTCAGGTGGAAGGATGTGCTCGATACTACACATTTAATGCAGAACGCTGTTAAATGTGGTGAGGTTTCGAGCACATCCTTCCACCTGACAGACTGCTTACATAAATGCATGAAAAACATACCGTAAATAATTGCACGTACAAATGGTCTTCCTGATGATGAACACAAGATGTTCGAAACTTGTAGAAGACACCAAGAATCGAGTTAAAACATCAATTTGAAACGCATGCATTTTGTTGGTTTATGTTACACAATTGTATCACAATGCACGGTACAAAACAGCATAAATATCCTGATCCCTGTGCTCTCTCCCAAAAGGCGGGCTGTTTGTTGGGCCTCGTTGTGTATTTCTTACCTCAAAGAAAACACTGTTGTGCAATCTAATTGCTTAAATATATGTAGGTCTTCACGTAACGTTCACAGTTTTTGTTCCGTTGTAACTAAGATACACACATTTCTACTGCTATTACTAAAATTTCCAAATATGAAATTTCACGAAAAGTTTTTCCATGTAGTGGAGTTGTTACTTGTACATGTGGCCGGGCGGACGGACGGACTTAACGAGGCTAGCAGTCTCTTTTCGGAACCATTCTGTGAACAGCAACTAAGAATTGTTGGGAAGTTGTAAAAAAGGAATAATTTTTCCCCGTTTCCTCATTCTCTGTTTCCTTAAAGGAAGACGAAATGTTGGTAGCACTTTCATCAAATTTTCTACACTCGCTCTAGCATTGCTTTTAAGCTGCTTGCTTGCAGGCGCTAGCTAGGCAACCCCGGCACACACAGGCTCTTTTACTTTCACGACGACTGCTCAAGGCTCTATAGCTCCTTGTCGGATTGTCGGCAGTCCATGCTGCTGTGGGATCGTGGGGGTGGTGTGGGGGTGAAAGAAATCTTAATTAACGAGTCCATTGTTCTGAGAGCACCAGGGTGTGGAGTGAGTGACGGGAAAGGCTTGCTTGCGGAAGAATGAGAAAAGGGGAAGAATTACGAAAAGAGAAAGAATGAGAGACAGGGAAAGCAGTTGGTGACACTGCGGTGAGGAAGGGCGAGTGATGAGAGTGCTACTGTCTGGGACTGAACTGGGACAGTCCACGTGATAATCACTGTTGTTGCTTTCTGTGCTGCTAGTGGCACTGGTGAGTGCTTGCGTTTATGCACGTGGCGCTGTAGGTACTGCAGCAGTATAACTGATAGGTGCTGAGAATAGCTCAGTACAACGGACCTAACTCAGTGTACAGATGAACATATACAGAACTACAATTTTGTGTGTTGTTTGGAGACAATTTCGCGCAACTATCAGTAAATGGGAGGATATTATTAAAATAGATGCTGAAGGAATAGGATGGGAGTGCGTGGACTCGATTAATCTGGGTCAGGACAGGGACAAGTGGCGGGCTGTTGTAAGCGTTGGGATGAACTTGCGGTTTCCATAAAATGCGGGTAATTTCTTGACGAGCTGAAACACTTGCTGCTGCTGCTACTGCTGGTACAGAACACTGCTCCATGGAGCCAGTGAACAGTCCCTTTCGGTTGGTGTTGTCTCTCTCTCTCTCTCCACCTTTCTACCTGCGGACAGAAGCAAATCCAGTTTCCGAAACTTTCTGTTTAGTTTCTTTAATTGTTTGTTCACCAACGAGCGGAAGGACCGACCAACTCCAAAACAGTGACCTTCTTGTGCTCGGCTTCAAATAAAGTACTGACGCTCGCTGGTTTACAGCGCTCTGCCGTTTCGACGACCACGTCGTACAGTCGTGTTCGAAGTGGGAAGTACGTAAAGATCAGACATATCGACCATACGCATGCGCATTGCATTCATCGGTCGCGAGGCTTGCCGATTGGATGATAGTCGTAAGTACGAGCGGTCGTAAGGCGATGTTGTAAGTCGTGGAGCATCTGTACTTGGCTTCGTAACCTGCATTGTTGAATGAACTGACTACCTTGGTCAAGTACTGGAGTTGGGGCTAAATGAACGGACCATGTAGCAAGAATAGGGTGGTAAAATGTACGTATGAAATTCGGATCATAAAACCCAAAGGGAAGAGACAAATTTGAAGACGTAAGCATAGATGGGAGGATAATATTAAAGTGAAACGGAAGTAAATAATATCGGTGATTGTGGACGTGATTCATCGGGGTGGTACAGCGAGCAGTGGGCGGTTCACGGTTCGCAGCATTTACACTACAGAATGGGCAGACAGTGTCTTGTGCAACAGAATGGCTGTTAGCGTCGTCAGCAGTTAGTGCCATCACAGTAGTTCAAGGTAAGTTTGGCATAATGAGGAGACCGAGCAGGACTTGCATTTTTTATCTCAGTCGCTTTACTTCGCTGCTGCCGTCTCAAACTACAAGTTTGAGAATAGTTAACTTAGGCCAACTGAATTGCCTCTAAATATATGGGCTGGTTGTTTGTTGTTGATGAAGTAACTGTCCACGTGAAACAGAGTCCGTCTTGAGAAGCTAATCGTGACTCGGGTAGCCAATAAACTCCCCACTTTCTGTTGCGAAACCCGTAAATTCGCCATCCACTACACAACTTGCTCGGCTGTTTCTAATTTCATTTTCATACACGTATAAAGTTGAAGTGTATAGAACTTGGTTATGGAACACGAAAGTAATGTGTTTTCATTTCAACCCTGTATTGCAATAGACCGCTGTGTCTGTCTGCATAAACGAGAAATTAATGTGAAAATAATAGATCTTCATTTGTTATATTTAGGGACGCGAATTATATTTGACTCAGCTGCTGTTTTTACTGTTCTGTTATTTGTACATTCTGATACATAATGTTGTATTTGTACATTCTGATACATAATGTTGTATTATCGCAGTAAATATTTGTGCAATTGTGTTCGTTTAGTCTACCTTCGGGTAGCGACGTCGAGGGACATTCCAGCTGTATAACCCAGAACTTCGTCAGCTCTTGACTTTCACTTGTCTGCCAAGTATGTCCGAGCAGTTGCTATTGTCAGAAATGTTCCTTGACCATGTACACATATACCATGCGTGTACCGCCCCCGGCGCCACAGAATTTGAGAATCTGTTGCTCAGCTTCTGACGTCAGTATAGAGGCACACTGTTAGCAGTACATGTCGAAGCAGCTGCTCCAAATGTGACAGGTGAAATTGTCCCAGTGCTTAATTCTGCACCACCCCATTGAGGGTGTGTGGTCATTCTCACGTTGCGCCTTCTTTACCCCGGCTAAAGAGCCCCTGGTGCCCAATGAACAGGAAGTACGATGGGTATCAGACGACCCTGTGCCTGTCTTCGCCCACCCGCGAATCCAAGTACGCCTCCTTCCTTCACATCCCGGAGCCTAATCCCTATACCGAAAGGTCTTCATTTTGCTTTATTACAATAGCGTTTTATTTATTAATAAGTGACACGACGACTGATCGCCCCCACAGAGGAGGTCTTCCATTTTCATTAATAATTTAAAAACCCGTTAAAGGAAAAGGTCAGCCTGAATTACGTTTAAACACCCAGTCCGTACCGCGCAGTAAACACAGTCCGTCTCAGTTACAAAAACCAGTCATTTAATGCTGTATAGGGAAATAATAGCTGTTTGTTCTCAGATCCACACAAAACACATAAATACAACTGTGTGGGCTGAACGTAGAGTTTGTGAATGTTCAGCCTGGTGGCTGTCAAGTAACTACCAGGCTTGCAAGGTTTATCGAACGGCATGGACCGGTGTCACTTTCCCAGTTTCAGCGCACTGCACTGTACTCATTTTGTAACTTTTAACCTGAGATGTCCCCAAGCTGTGTGTCATACTGCAATACCAACACCAGCTGTAGTTTCATGTGTATATATCTGTATTTATATGTCATCTGCTGGGTTATGTGGATCCACTCTTTTGAATGACAACTATTTGTTGCCACTTTCGTTCGGCTCATTTGTCATACTAACGTGGTCCACTCAAACGACTGCCCACAAGCACGGCGGAGTAGCAGCGGGAAATGACAAACGGTAGTTGTCGGATAAAATAATGAATCTGTATAACTGAATTGGAGACTTGGAAGGAAAATGAGAACTACTGTAGTCATGACAGCGAATCTGTGCAACTTGACGAGTATAAATCACTCATACGAACCACCAAACCACGACGTTTCGTCCAATAAGCCTGGCACGTTGTTTCGGAACTGTTGCTAAATGCAATAGTCACCACTTCAACACATGACCCATGTAATTGTCCCCCCCCCCCCACCCGCGGGCTGTGGTCTGTCTCCTGTCGCTCACTTGCAGTACCCCTCGTGACTGGCATGGTAATCACTTTCCACCCGGACTGAATAATTAATTAGGTTCTTTCCCCTACTTGTCTGAGGTTTCTTTCCCTTTTTCATCTTTATTTCCACTCCGCTCGTTTTTTTCGACTCTTCCCGATTTGTGTGGTATGCGTCTTCCCTCCGTCCCAGACCTTCAACTGTAGCAGCAGGATTGTGCATTCATTGTAAAGACAATTTGTATCGCTTGATTATGTTTGAATTTGAAAACAAGAATTTTGTTTAAGTGAACATGCAATTTGTATACATTACAGCAGCACGTCATAGTTTCTGTAAGTTATAAACAATCAGGCTGTTTAATTTAAGATTGCAAAGAATTTGATTATGCAAAAATCAGGCTAAGAGATGGTATGAGAAGACGCCAGATTTGTGTAGCGTTATTTAAAACCCTTAAGAGATCAGTGGTTATTTTATGTTCCACGGGGTTTGGCATAAAAATTCTGCGTGCTGCCCGCACATTGTGTTTATGTGATTTTGTATGGGTCTCAGAACAAACAGTGTTCACTCCCCCTCCCCCGTCAGCAGCTGACTGGTTTCTCTAACCGAGGTTCGTTGTGTTTAGTGCGCGGTACAAACTGAACCTTTGCATACGGTTTAGGTTCATCTTTTGAAGGGTTTTGTAACTTTAGGTCGATTCCAACTTCGCCGTCGAAATTTCTGAGGTGATATACGCTGTTAATGATAATGAACCGCAGTGTCTCAGGCCGCAGGACAGGAAATTATTGTTGGAGGCTACAGAGGAACAGCTTCTGGAATTTAAGAGAGGAATAATTTTTTATATGTGTCCGTTCTTCAACCAAAGTCTTCCATCCTTTTATCCTTTTCACCTGCATTTAGTTGGCACTTTCCCCACCAGAAACTGAAATAAGAAACGTTTCTTTCTGTCGGCAGCCACACTGTTCAGGAGCACAACTGCCACGTGAGAACAGCACAGCATATAGACCTACTGTGTGTGACCTGTTATGCTGATGTGCACAGCACACATGTACCTTACCTACAGATTCAAAGTATTTATAGTTAGGCCATTAAAAGTTGCCTAATGTATTGGCGGAATACTTCTCAATGTAACGACTGAATACCTAAGAAGATATTCCGGCCGGAACTTGACGCTACCTACTTTACTCCATCTGTCGTAGTTGTGCAGAAGGCGCCATACCGAGTTCGAGCCGTCTGGTCGCCACGATATGTTGATCAGACGCAGAGAACTTTCACTTCTCTGCATCTAGTTTTTGTGCTCACCTTGTACTGCTGTACCGTGCAAGCATAGTTCTTCGACACGTTGATAACGTTTTGCCAGCTGACTCGAATCTTTGGTTTTTTGCATCAGGGGTGTCAAGTAGTCGATATTTTCCAATTCCTGCATTGCTGTTTTCCTGCCCCCTATCCAGCAAGACCCAGTTTTGAAGGTTAAAAGTTCGCCCTAGGACAGGCCTTGAAGGCCTAGAGGGGAGTAGAGATATAATTCTACTCTTTAACAAAGGCGCTACATTGAGTGAGTGGTCAACGCCACGCCCCGTCCACTTTACCCCTGGGAATGACCCTATACCCGTTGTATAGTAAGCTTGGTGGGCTCCAGTGCCGGTGTGGACGGATGCAGAAAATCTTGCGCCCACCGGGATTCGATCCCCGGACCGTTCAGTCCGTAGCGAACAGCCCCGAGGTACTAAAGTTATTTTTATACTTTTCTAACAGTCAAACCTCTTATGTAGGGGCTAATATAGAGTATCTTGGATACGTAGCCCAGGGCTCGCCAACTTCAATATGAGGGCTACATAATTCGTAAGGATACACCGGAGATCCGCACTTGCGTATCGATATATCAAAAATGATGGGAGGAGGGGAATTGTATGAACTAGAACGCCGTTATTTACAAACCAGATGTGCTGTTGACACTCTCCACGTGTCCAACGGCCGCAAATACTTTGACGGCCAGCCTTGACGTGGCTTGTCTGTGCAGTTCTTTCATTGCGCGCACACCCCTCCGTCTCTGTACCTTGCTTTTACGCGATTTTCCTTTTCTGCTCACGAATGATATTGCTTTACTTTCCACTTATTTTCCTGAGTGCTAAAGGTAATGTTGCTGTATAAGCGACGAAGTCGTGTGCGGCCTCAGAGGTATCGCACCAGTCTTTCTGATCCTTTGAGCTGGATGGAGGTGAGTGGTCAGCTTCACCTTCCTGCCGCTTTTTCCCCGAGGTAAGGGACCTCGGTACCCGTTATATAGGATGGTGGGTGTTCTCCAGAGTCGGTGTGGTCACTGGATGAGAGAAAGCCCTCTTACCTCTGTCGAGAATGTTATCCAGTTCCTTGTCATCCAGCCCGTAGCGTAATCGCTTGCTGGCTGAGCTGTCCAGTGGGTGAAGGTAAAGGTCGCCTTATAACAGGCCATTTAGGTCCGGAGGGGGATTAGAAGTAGAGCTGTTGCTTTAGCCTTGGTGCTGGGTGGGGGCAGAGTGGTCAACGCCACTCACCGGTCGCTTTACACCCGTGAAAGGGCGCGATATCCTCTTCACAAGGGGCTGGCTGGTCCCCTGGGTCGGTCTGGTCTGGTGCGGAAAATCTGGCCGTCAACGGGGTTCGATCTCGAACCGTCCAGCCCGTAGCTAATCGTTATACCGACTACGCTGACTTGGCCCACCTTTCACCGTGTGTGCTCACAAGTAGGAAATACGTCTCTGTTCACCGTCTGGTAACGGCGCATTTGGTAACGCATTGCATGCTGCTCTCTCTTCGCAGTGATGTTGCTATACAAACTGCTGTGCGACAGATCTGTACGCCATGTGACTGAATTCTGAAAGTGTTCAGTCAGTCTCAATCTACCTGTGACTGTCTTCATGCAACATTACTGCTTGACAAGCTAGTAGTAGCTCAGCCGGTGAAAGAATTCCCCACATTGTTTGGGGCCGAAATTTTATTACCGTGATTTATGACCATTTTGTCATTGGTTGTGGTCCTGAGCAGCAGCAGTAGTCTGCTCATCAAATCCACACACTCACACTCCCACAGCCACAGCCTGTTTATCAAGCCCACATATTCACACCACCACACCTACAGCCTGTCTATCAAATCCACATAGCCACACCTCCACAGCCACAGCCTGTTTATCAAATCCACACAGCCACAGTCCCACAGAACGGCCTGTTTATCAAGTCCACACAGCGACACCACCACAGCTACAGCCTGTTTATCAAATTCTCACCCCCTCAACCACACCCCTACAACTACAGCCTGTTATCAGATCCACACCCTCACAGCCACAGCCTGCTTTATATGATTCGGTGGCGACATTATTCCACCTTCCACTCAAGTATTTCCATGTTGCTTCTTCCGTTTTGGTTTACGTACCGAAAGTGTACATGCATTTACCACGTATCTAATACATTCTATATTTGCCGCCAATCCCACACCCTCTGAACGTAAGTCACGAGAATTGCCAGAGTTTTTGGTAGACAAAGCTCTCAATAACTTTGCTAATGTGAAGGACGGTGTGCTGTAGTGCAGGTGCGACTTCGCTTAACATCTCTGGCGATATTTCCTTAAATGTGGCCGTGCATGTCAGTCAGAACAACGGCTCATTCACTGGAGGTGTGTGCCTGTGAAATGCGCTTTGCAATGCGGACGGGAGAAGGCAGATTATTTATAATAAGCTCTTATAATAGGGCTGTTGTTGCTGCTGATGCTGCTGCTACCCCAAATGCCCTGTGGCTTGGATCGCTGTGTGTGTCAATACGGTTCTTTAACTTGGAAACCTGTGTTTATTGGTAGAGAGGAAATCTCTCCTAAGTAGCACGCGAGGAAATTAAAAAGTTTGTCTTCGGTTTCATTTCTCTTCATATCATTGAAGTGAAGTGAACTGAAAATTCAGCTCTCTGCCGCTGTATGGAATTACAGAGTTACAACAACAAAAAATCACGAAAGGAAAAGAGGATTATGAAAACTCGTGTACTTTTTATCAGAGAACTACTCAGTTTTTGGATCATTTATCATCGTTGCAGCATTTATGAATGCCCAGGTCCCACAATTCCCCTCCCGTAAAAACAGTATTTACAGCAAGAAAATGATTCAGTGTATTTTTGTCTGCAGTTCACCGTCTTGTTACCCTCCTCTTGTAGGTGTCAATTATTTAAACAGGAAGAGTGGATGAAAGAGGGTCGGACCCGTCATTCATTTTTCATATCTCGTTCCTACAGAAGAGAAACACCACTTATGTGACCTCATTTCTAATTAATCTTTCTTTACTCATGCATTATTTTCCATTTACGCAAATTACCGAATCTCCGCTTGCATTGCTCCAAATAGCCAAATGTACATAACCGCCTGTTCCTCTGTACGCCATTCTTCATATCACGTTTTAACTGACATATGGTGGAATGAAAGAATTTTTAATTTTTTAACTGCGTGCTACAAGAGTAAATAAATTTCCCTCATTGGGTAATACGGAGGTACGGAACCTTTGTACCAACATTCCACACTCACTGTGGTATGTTTTCTAATACAAACGCAAAATTTTTGTTTATTGACTTGTACTGTATCATGAATGTTTTACTGAGCAATTTGATTAGATTAGCTAAATGCGGTGATTCGTCGAGCGCTCTTTTGTTACACAGCAAACAATAAATATACAGGAGCTCAGAGCAGGAGCCAGTATAACGATTTGGAACAAATGCGGATTAAGTGGCTGGTTGTTAGGGGCGTTAGTAAAATTGCGAAAGCGCCTATTAGGTCTGTCTGTCTGTCTATCTGCCCGCATGGAACAACTCGGCTGCCACTGGGCGTATTTTTTATTAAATTTGGTTTTTGGGTATTTTTAGGAAATCTGCCGAGAAAATAAGTTTAATTAAAATCGGACAAGAATGACGGCACTTCACATGAAGACGGATGCTCAGTTTTGATCGTGTCTCGCTTAATTTTTCGTAAAATGAAAAATGTTTCAAACGTTGGAGAGTAAACCAAATCACACGTTTTACTTTCAATAACTTTTTTTTTTTCAAAATTGCGCCGTTTATGAGATACGTGGAAAAATATTGTAGAGCGGGGCAGGCCAGAAATAACAATATGGCGCATGCGCATTGCATTCTGGTAACTTAAGGCCACACACACACACAAACGCACACATTATATAAAGCTTATTGCTTTTCAACTACAACAATGTTTGCACTAACGCCCCTCATTGTTACGTTACGCGTACATTGGCTGTTGCAACCGACACACAGTGCGTTTACTGTGCGGTACGAAATGAATCGTTTATGTGTAATTCAGGTTGCACTTGGACTTCAGAGCTATTGAGAAGTCAGTATGCATCCCGAAAGTCCGCGACACACAGTTTCTTGTATTGGGTATATTAACCGACTAATGCCTGCAATAAAACACACATCACAAAACGCAATTCATGGTGTCAACTCCTACATGTTTCGGCACCGGACTGCTGTCTTCAGGAAGTCTACCAAAACCAGTAACAGGTGCAACACGCCAACCCGGGCACTGACCTCCCTCACTGTCACCATCACAACAGACACCAAAGTTAGACGGTTCCCATGATTCCCAAATTGTTTCTGCAGGCTTCTCATGCAGCCCTCCCGATTTAAATACATCGCATTTAATCTGCTAGCTGAACAGAAAAAGGTAACTGTATTAAATCTCCAAATTATGCCCTTTAGCATTAATGAGAAATTAAAATTTGGCCACCCTTACTGCACGCTGCTACTGTCAGCGTTCTACCGGCTTATTCATACGTTTTCATTTTCATTCTACTCTTACCAGAAGGACGAGCGGGCGAAGCGTTGATACCGTTTGAAATGTTGTGATCCTTTTCCCACATACAAATGTGTCTCTAATCGCCGTCTTGCTTTTCACTTCTTCTTTCTGTCCCTCACTTGGTCTTCAGAGGTTTAAATGTACCCTTATACTTCAGAGGGTTAAATACACCCTTATACTCGTGTTAGACTCCTCCATTCCATCAGTTTTATTCCACACTGGAATTAAGAAAGCATCAAAATCAAATATTTTCTCAATCACTTTAAGACATCTCCATCTACACCCCAAAGCTTAAAAGACATTGGAAGAATCTACAGAGCCGATCTTAGAAAAAAAAGATTGATGTATTAAAAATTGTATTAACGCCTCCCCTGTGTACGATCAGTTTTTCCTCTCCTTTATGTAGTAAGCCCATCCCTGTCTACTCTAAGTCTTCAGCGAGAAACCGTTTTGACAGGTATTGCCACGATTTGGGCTGAAATTCATATTGACAGCATTTTCTCTTCAAAGGTAGAGAGAAATATCTTCGTGTGGGGCAAAGGGAGATGAGAAACGAGGAAAAGATGGTGGGAATCCCCTCAAAAGGTTTACGGCAAGACCGGTAGAAAACCAAACGAAGTCACACTCAAAGACGCTGGATAGTCTTCCTCTGCAAAGTGAATCATTTCTGTGAGAACAAAAGCACTCGTTCAGTGGAGGCCTGAGCCCTGCGTAACGGCAATCGTAGTGTGATATGACTTCTGAACCGCGGCATCTGCACATTCCTGTTTGAACTGCAGCTGTAAAAAGGAAGTCTACAGCAGAGGGAGTTGAACCAACATATTTGATTGTAAGAAGTCAGTTCGTGAAGTGATTTACGGCTCGCTGAAAATACAATAAAATTTAATGGTGCGTCAACGGAAATGCAGTTACAACATTCCGTATGGGACTATATGCTGCTAAACAGACTGTTCTGTGGCAATGCGTTCGTCTGCAGTAACAGGGTGTATCAAAATATTTGCAGACTATTTCCGTTTATAATGTGTGTGGGTCTGATGTGGGTTTGAACGAAGAGTTGCAAGAAATCTGAATACAGTGATTTAAGAGGTCAGTAGTGTTTAGGCATGCCCGCAAAGTTGTGAAAAACGACTGTAAGCTTCATCATGTCTGTCTGTCCGTACGTCCGTCTGCACGGAACAACTGGGCTCTCACTATACGGATTTTCATGAAATTTGATGTTTGAATAGCTTTCGAAAATCTGTGGAGAAAATTCCACTTTCATTATAACCTGGCAAGAATAACGGGTACGTTGCGTGAAGACCAATATTTATTTGTGATCAGGTCTGCTTACAGTGAGGAATGTTTCCGACAAAACGAAAACACATTTTGTGCTCAATAACTTTTTTTAGAAATCGCGCTGTTTATGAGGTAATGTGGGAAAAATTGTAGAGCAGGACAGGGCTACAGACGACAATATGGCGCATGCGCATTGCAGTCTGGTTACCTAAGGCTCCAAACACACACTCACAATATGTAATTATTACTGCTTTTCCACTGCAACAATGGTTGCACGAACTCCCCTCAATTTTACGTTACACGTACAGTACATTGTCTGTCTGTCTTGTATTCTTACATGAATATTTCTCGAATAGCTCCCTGACACACACACACAACAACAACAACAACACCACAATATTTTGCGACTGCTGTCGATGCACTGCGAGCCCATTCTGCTGCATAACGCGGATTGTCTAATATTGTTGTACGATTATCGTAATGCTAGAGGACCAAACTGTGAGGACTGCAACAGGCTAATTAATGAATTCTGTAGGCTGTGATGTGAGATGACCCTAGCAGACTGAAGCATTGTGCGAGAATTTAGGTTATCACAGCGATGGTGCCGAAGATGAAAGCGTTGTTAGGTGAGAGGTTTGCGACGTTTCGAACGGTGTTCGTGCCTGTCGTGCAGCGATCGCACTGAGCGCTTGTGGTTACAGCCTGCACCACAACTGGTGTACCAGTGGCCCGAGGTTTCTCGGTGCTCCTGCAGGTTGTGTTGTAAATCACATAACTGGATGCTGTGCCAGTAGCTCAGTAAGCTGGATCGCAGGCGGATTGTTAATTTGTTGTTCTATCAGTAGCCTATCGCAATGTTTTGGTGCTTTTAGGATTCGCCAGTAAGAATACACGTGATTGTTGTGTGTGAGTATTCGTGCGTTCTGCATGTTGACATTCTTCTGCAAGAAGATATTATAGCTATTGCTGTGTGTGGCCGCGGCCTGCTGTCTTCATGCTGCAGGTAATGCAGGATGGTCCTGCAGTTGCACAGTTGTTAATATTTGTACAGTTTGACTGAACGTTGTTTGTTTCTTGTTGTTTCCTGTGATTATAGGCACTCGTACCTTATTATTATTATTATTATTATTAATGCGTAGAATTATCTGGACCGACATAGTCTCGATTTTTACCACGGTACCTGTCAGTGTTAGCTGTACCTTTGTCTTCGTACAGTTATGGCTCGCATTGATCGGATCACTGTTCGTCAATTCCTCTTCTGTACAGATCTGTAAAACCTCCAACAAATTGTGTGACTACGCTTTCTGGTACTGTCGCTCCATTTGCAGCCCTCAGCGCGAGATTCTGTCTTATTTTAAAGTCTGTTGTGTGCGATATGGCTTCTTGTATTGGTGGCAGTCGCAGGCATCTAGCGAACTTGAGTTTGAAGTTGTGAAATGTCAGACCGTACGAAGTTTCCATTAATGCATTGTCTTTCCTGTTTATTAGTTGTTGGTAATTTTTGTTTGCTGTTGTCGTTATCTAGGTTAAGCCGCATTGCTGTTCCTAGTCTTTGATCGGCACATTGGATTAAGCGGGTAGTTGCCAGCCTCTCTACGCGGATGTCCGGGTTCAATTCCAGGTCAGTTTGTGTGGTGGACAGCGTGACACTGCGACAGGGTTGTCTCCGAGTATTTCAGTGTTCAGCTGCCAGTGTCATCCCATCAGTGCTGTTGTGTCCCGCACGCTGTAGACAACCTTAACAACTGACAGTGTCGTTAAATTGTGTTCTGCACAACAATCCCGCGAAGCCCAATTAAGTCGCATTGGCTCAGAAGCCGTTTCCATGTTGAAGAGTTCAGAATTGCTAATTAATTCAACAGAAGTAGAATAAACAAATATCCTTATCTGTTGCATTACAGGTGGATGAGAAGACGAGGCCAGTAACGAGAGCTGGACGCGTTCAGCAGCCGACGTCAGCCACAGAAGGCGAAGGGTGAGTTCAGAAGAGTGTAGAAAATTCTGATAGATTTCTTACAAATACTTTTTATGCCACGTTAGGTGCACTTTGAGGGACTGGGGATTTGCACTGTGGTGTTCCTGAAGATTTAGGTATTCTGAAATGTGGAGACGTGTCGTTGACTGTGTTGTTCCCGTCGTTTCGAAAGCACCGTTCGAAGGATCGGAAACTACTTGCCCGACACAGTACCCCATACGAAAGGCAATTACTCTTTGGCGTGCCTCTTCGTTACTTAAAAGCGGCTGAGTTTGTGTCTCGTGTTAAGTTACTGTATTGAGCTATCTGAGCGGTGTCGCTGTCAAACGTTAGCCGGTAGCCTTGAGATGCGTTGACAGATCTCTCGATTGTGAACTGCATTGAATACAAAATTTGTGACGTTTGTTAAACAGTTTAAAATTGACTCCAAAACACAAAGTAACTGTCGTCTGCCTTCCATACGTATGTTTTTGCTAAAATCCAACTTATCAAACCTACTTTACATTCGGTGCAATTTAAGTTGGTTGGATAAATCGAATTTTTGCATCATGCTCCATATGAACAACATTAAAAATGTGTTTACAAGTCGACATTCTGTGTGGGTGCTGTACGTAATACAAAACTTGTACATACACCGACTTAAGCCGTTTATCACGTGTGTCATACACGTGCTACAGACACGTTGCTCTTCTCATGTACAATCGTGTTTCATCTTGTGATATTTACATGACATTCCTGCCAATATTATTCATGTATTATTGATTTTCAAAAAATGGACATGTGCACATAAGTACATAAAAGGTACATACATTAGTACATACATAAGGTTACGTGGATTCAGGACGCTGCTCGTTTTGCAGTACAAAATGCAGACAAGCTGTGAATGAACAGTAGGATATCCCAACACGTCTCCATAGATCGAAGTAAACGTGTGTTTGATGAAGAATGTTTAGGTGTTTTGGATAAAAGGAAGGGGGCTAAAATGCAGTGGATACAGGATCCAAACCAAAGCAATGTAGATATTCTGAACAAAGGAAGACGTGAAGTTAGCAGACATTTCAGGAACAAAAAGAAGGCATATCTGAGAGCTAAAATTG